>VTLG01016370.1_pt1 | contig 33977 bp, 60 predicted proteins | sample 4694571 | NCBI WGS metagenome assembly VTLG01 (sample SAMN12604809, study PRJNA352737) | marine metagenome | biome: ENVO:00000447; feature: ENVO:00000209|ENVO:00000569|ENVO:01000036; material: ENVO:00002151; isolation source: viral sequences binned using virsorter ...
CACCCGCAGCCTCGCCTATCGCTACGTTATCTGTACCTGTGGTCAGCCCTGTGCCAAATGCACCTGAACCTAGTCCTACGTTGCCTGTGCCGCCTAATACATCGAGGACATCAGTAACCGCTGCGCCTGATCCTGCACCATCGGTAGCAACCATTCTAATCCCACCATTTGGTATGACCACATTTGCGCCTGTACCTTGGCTTAGTGTAACCGTGTCACCAGCGGAGTTCTGCACTACCCAGCAATTTGAAAGAGTATTTGGAGCCAGGGTAACTGTACAAGCCTGGGATAGAGATCCTGTAAGGGTAAGCGCCATCGAACGGAACCCATCACTAGCACCGTCAGCCATCGTAATCGTTGCAGTAGAGGCATCAGACAAAGCTTCCGATCCCGTTCCAAATTTTTCTGCTATCAGTTCTAAATTTGTATTTGTACTATCGCCCCAAGTCCCTGATTCATCACCAGTAGCGATCTCTTTTAATCTTAGGTCATTAACGTAAGTTGCCATTTATGCTACCTCTTTCCAATCTGGTGTTTGACTATCATCAATCGTTGACCAACCTGGTGTCTGGCTGTCATCAATACTTGCCCAATTTGCTGTCTGGCTAGTATCAACCAATCCCCAGACATTAACGCCGCTCGTTGTACAGGCCGCTTCCACCCCTGTCGGGAATACGTTCGCATCGCCATCGAACGTAACCGCTCCAATAGATCCGGTGAGCGCATCCATCGTAACGGAAATGGTATTGCTTGTGATGGCCGTAGGTGTTCCGACTGCTGTCGTTCCTGCCACGCCTGTGACAGAGACTGTCGCCGTACCCGTAACCGTAACCGATCCCAGTGTTCCTGTACCCGCCACCCCAGTGACCGAAACATCTGCATCAGCCGAGACTGAAACTGATCCAAGCGTTCCTGTACCCGCCACGCCTGTGGGAGAGACAGTTGCCGAAGCTGTGACACTAACCGAACCAAGAGTACCAGTGCCTGATACCCCAGTAGGACTAACATTCGCATCGCAGGATACAGAAACCGAACCGAGAGTCGCTGTTCCTGCAACTCCTGTGACGCTGACATTCGCATCCGCGCTAATCGAGACGGTGCCAAGAGTACCTGTCGCATCAGGTACTGCCTGACCATTGCCCCACGTTCCCTGGCCCCATCCAGTAGCCGAGGAATTCCATCCGCTAAATGCAACCTTAATGTCAGCCACACGTTATATCCTATGCGATTCTTATAATCGCGTTACTAGCGTCTGCTGCTGGAAACTGGATAGTAAAGTCACCACTTGTAGATGTCTTATCCGCTCCAAAGTCTAGAGCACACACTGCACGGTTAGCAGAACCAGCGGTCGTAGAGGAATTATAAATTAATGCTCCTCTTGCCGTAATTGAACTGCTTGACCAGGTGCTATCAGAAAAATCTGTTAGTGCGGTTGTGCCTGATGTGGTCGGATCTACATTAGTGAGTGTATTCCCACCCGCCGTATAACCCGTACCTGTGGCAGACACTTCATTAGTTGTTGCATACGCCGTGGTAGAAGCTGACATTGTTGCACTACTGGTATACAAGGCAATCTTAAAGGTATTGCCCGTACCCGTAGTGGTAGTCGTACCTCCACCAGAGCCGTTGTGAAAATTGTGTATTCCCTGAAGTAACTCAGACTTAAAAGAAGTACACATTGCTGTCGTAATCGCCATTACAGTCTCCTTAATATATCAGCAATGTCTGGATGACCCTGCTGAATAAACTCGTTCATAAGCGTTGTTCTATCGCTTTTAATCGCTTGGTTAATAATACCTAAAACTACATGGTAAATGCGACTCTTAAAAGCCTCTGCTTGTTGTCGAACAAAAGGATCAACAGAAGCAGATATACCAACTATTTGTTCTACTGCTCTTTCAGCGAGCTCTTCAGGAGACAAACCTCGATTCTCTGTTGTCTTCACAACAACATCTCCCATATTTGATTTAACAGCTACTTCAAACATTATTGAACAGCACCTCTGATGTCATCTCGATATTCATCTCTAACCCCATATCCTTCACCAAATTGCATTAACGCTGCAATAGCTTCTTTAAATCGTTGCTCATACTGCCCAACTTCTTCTGGAGTTTTAAGAAAAGTTGCAGCTTCAATTAATGCGCCATACAGTAATGCATCAGGCGCATTGGTGGATAACCAGGTGGTTCCTCCATCTGCACCCGCCGTCAATGAGGCAGGCCGATATTTATAATGAAGCTCAAAGCTATAACCCGTGTCAGGGGTAGGCGCTAACAAAAAAGTCGTATCATCAAATAGTGCGTAATATTTTGGCAATCCAGTCGTTGAAGCATTAGGCGTGTAATCTCTAATAAACGATACATGCTTCAATAAAAGGTAGCTGTAAACGCTGCTAGAAATGACAGCCAGGCTATAAGGTGCAAGAAAATCACTAGGCATAGAAAGGTAAGTGCTATCTGCCGTTGCATTACCCGTGACGTTTTTTCTAAACACCGGCATTTCAACATTTTTTAAAATGCGTTCTTCGGACTCTTTAATAAAGACCGATAAATTATCGTCAAAGGTAGTCTCGCTTGTTTCACAATAATTTTGAATAGCTGTTTTAAGTGTTGCGTAAGTAAAACTCATGTAGTCACCACTGTTACTGTCCCTATTTCTCCTTCCAATGCATCCATGCTAAATGCAGACCCAATACTATCACCAGTTGTTGTCATCATTAAATTAGCATCCAGGGTTCTAACCACACCCTCTCCAGCAACCTTAGAAGCAGGTTGTTGTGGTCTTGGATTCCTTATTGCTTCTGGATCAGCTACATGAGGAACAGGTTCAAGCTGCGGCTCTTTAGGCTCATAACATTCAGGGCATACAAAAAAACCAGTCCACTCTTTCTTTAATTGAGTGTATTTGTACCTGAACCCACATCGATCACATATGGCAAATGAGTGTTTGCCTGTTGCATAAGCCATCAGGCTATCCTGGATCTAAGACCAGGGGATATAGTAAGAGATGCTCTGCTTTGGTCCTGGTCTGCTGCTCTAGCAAACTCCTCTTCATAAAATTGCTTAAGTAAACTTACGCGATCAGGAGCTTTCTTTAATGCAATATAATAAGAAAGCCCAGCAGCTAAACAGGGATAAAACCTAAAAGGCATATCCACTGTATTTACTCCAGTGTCTGCATCTTCAATTCGCACAAGTCGATTAATAATCAATTGATCTGTGCTATTTTCAGATGCTGGCCAAATATACAATCTAGGAGTTATCTGCTTGTCAAGAAACCATTGGGTTGGCCTGGCTTCAGTATCCTTGCTTGGAATATTCCAATATTCAGAACGGCCAACCTGGTTCATTTGAATATCAGTAGTTTGATTATTCGTTGTTCTTCTTGTAAGAACATCCAACACATCAATTGTTGATGATGTTAAATCAATATACTGATCAGACTTCGATAGCGTAGTAGCCGTATTCGTAATAGTCCACTGATTAAGACCTCGATTAGCCCAGTCAGCAAAGAGCAAATTTAAAGAACGCCGAGCGGTAACACCGTCATATCCTGTTCGATATTCCAGTCCACACCGCTCAAACGCTTCTTCTACATACTCTGCAACGTCTGGTTCAAAGTCTCTAGACCCTGATGTCGCCATAACTTCTCCTATGAAATAAAGATAGTTACACGATCCACATTAGTTATATCCGCATAAATACCATTAGAGGCATATACCCCCTGATCAGGGATATTTAATGTCTCATTAGTATTAGCATTAACTCCGAGAGTTAATAAGGCAGTACCAGTAGCTGCACTAGCATTATCATAAAAGATAACTGAGCCATCTGAACTGCCTCCAGCGATAATAAGTCCTCGCATTCTGCAAGGATGGTCTACTAATGCTCCATCAGCGGTAACTGTTGCAGTTTTTACATCATTACCTGTGATACGAGTAGCCATATCAATTTACTCCTGTATTAAGCGTCAGCAAACGGAGTAACTATAGTGCCTGAACCAAGTATTAATCCTTCTACTGCATATTTAGCACTTGCTATAGCAGTAACTCTAATAATACTTCCAGCTAATCCACCTTTAGTAGAACCGTTCTGGGTAATTACATCATTAGATGAACCAGAAATAAATGTTTTACCTGTAGCGTCATCGACACCAGTATAAATTCCACCAACAAACTTGTCAGTGCCATCTGTTTTGATGTCCATATCAGTAGCCGCTGTTACGACTATGAAAGTAAATTGTGCGCCAAAGTTACAAGTTTGTCCTGGGTCGCCTTTATCAGCAGGTTCAGTAGTCACAATGCTAGGGAGTGTAAATACACCATCTGCATCATTACAAAGAAGTGGTCTGCCTGCGTGATCAGCTACAGTAATCGAAGTATCAGCCGTTAAACTAACTACTCCATTGTATCCTGCATTGATAAGACCAGCCAAAGATCGAATTGGGCCAGCAAAAGTTGTCTGAGCCATCGGGTTTCCTCCTTACGAAAGGTTTCGCCCTAGAGTCTTCGTAAGCGTCTGCTGGGACAGTCGCTAGGGCTAATATTTTCCCAGATTTAAGTGGGGGGCATAAAGCCCCCCAAAGCTTTACGCTCCTTGAGATCCGTACACGCAGCGGGGGTTTGACCACCCGAAGCTGTATCGTTCTCTAGCCTTATAGCGCACATTGCCCGTATCGAAATCACCTTCCATAGAAGTTGAAATCGGGCTACGTTCAAAGTGCTTAAAGCCATCAGGGCAGTCAGTCAAGACAAACCATGCATCGGTGTCTGTCAAGAAATGGTTGACTGAATAACCTTGCGGCAACAGTCCCATGTTCTTAACGGCGTTGATGTCATTATCTGCCGTGCCAACCCTTCCTGGGCTTTCAAGCAATCGATCAGCAATAAACTGAAGTTGAGGAGGAACAATCAATTTAGTACCTTGAAGGGCCAAAATCATGTTTCGGTCATCAACGAAAGTGCTAATACCAATCAGTGCATTTTCTAACGATGTCTCATTTAAATCAGCCATCGTACTTGCACGATTCGCCCATGTGCCTCCACCAGCAAGCGTATGCGCAGTATTGATCAAAGAAAGACCATCACCGCCCGTGTAGCTAGAGCTAAACGCATTATTCAATACGTTAGCAGCTTTAACTTGCTTGGTGTGCGCCATACTTCGGGCCAAAGCCTTCGTATAACGTGCGCCGAGTCGGTCATAAAGGTTGTCTTCGACAGCCTCTTCCGTCAACGCAAACGCCAGGGCCACGGTTTCGTGAGTGTAACGAGCCGTAAAACCTTCACTCGCAGTGTCATAATCAACACCTTGACCTTCAGTTTTGACTTCAGCGTTACCGAAACCAACGATTAGAACTTCTTCTTCAAACGCTCTGTCTGAAGATTCAGTATCAAAAATTTCCGCATGCTCGTTTTCATAACGTGCATACTCCATACCAAATAAAGCATTGAGTCCAGGCTCTAGCTCTTTGGCTAATTGCGCTCTTGAAATCGCCATTAGTTATCCTCCTAAGCTAGACCGACTTGCTTCTGACCAAACAGATGATTCTGAATAGTAACAAGCACGTTGGTGTTTGCTGAACTTACATCTGAATTTTCTGGGTCACCAGAAATATCCAGGGCTTTTATTGGTAGGGTAGCTGTAGTAGCTCCCGTACTAACGTCTAGTTCCATGTAGGACCATCCGCTATTACTACTTCCTGTGCCACTATTATCGACAATATCAAAATTGCCCCATAAATCAGCGACAGGAAATGCTGCATCCGCTTGCACTTCAAAGACATCAAAGGGATCGTCATAAAGAAAAGCAATTGCGTCTGTAGCTGCGTTACCAGGCCAGTAGTTGCTCCAGGTAGGCTTGCTAGTAGTTGGATCTGTATAGAAACAACCATTAAATACGCCTACGATAATATCGCTGGTCGCACTTCCACCGTCTGCTCTAGCAATACGAGTCACAATACCAGCAGTGTTTTGAGTAACAATGTCACCTTGGTAAATATTAGTCGTATTGGTTTGATCGCTAGTGGTTATGCGATAACGAGTTTGACCGGAGTTATTGTACTTGCCTTGTAGGTTTCGCACATAGCGGAGTCCAAAGGGGGCATCATTATTAGCCATCTTTTACTTTCTCCGTAAACACAATCAAAATAATGTCCAAAGCTACGCTTTAGGACTCCCAAATGAAACCTGAGTCTTCCTATCCCTAGAGATAGGCATCGCAGGATTCTCTTCTCGCATCAAATCATTATCAACGGCTTTCATCTGTTGATCAGTTTGACGCTCATAATGAGAGTTCCTTTCATCCACCGTTTCTTTTGGAATTTTGCAGAGAATCAATCCACCAACGCCTACAGTGCCAGCATGCTTACCATCATCAATTGTTGGCAAATCATAGCCTTCAACTTCATTTGGCTTCACAGGCTCAAATCCCTCACGGAATCGCATGTGAACATTGGTTTTATCATCCTCTCCTCTAATATGGGTTCTCACCCATCTATACACCATTCCAGGGGGTGGTTCAGGAGTCTCAAGTACTTGAGGTGGAGTCCATGGTTTTCTTGCAGCCGTTGTAGACCGTGAAGAAGCATTCCTTGGTGTTCTATTAGATCCTTTTCCTGTTTCTTCGCTCATGATCTCTGTAACCTCATCTTTTGTTTTGCGTATTCTTTGAACGGTACTCCTAGCTTCTTAGCAAGTTGCTGTTCGCTAGGACTCAATTCAATCCTACGATTATTTTGATTGCGTCCAGTTCCTGTTGTGCGCGTACCGGAAACGACCGTTTGGACGGGTTGGCCATCTCCTGCGTTAGTAAACTTATGAGGCAGTTCCTGTCTCATACGGTTATCGATCTGACTATAATAGTCATCAGACTCAGCGTCAATGCCTTGAGCAGTCAATTCTTGATGAATTGCAAAGGCAACATTTGTCATAACCTGGTCTGTTCCGAACCATTCGTTGTCATCTGCCCATTGTTGGGCCTTGACAGAAGGCTCTTCATAGACAGGTTCCTGAACAGGTTGTTGCAAAGGTTGAACTTGCTGTTCTTGTTGAGCTTGTTGTTCTTCAGCCCAGTTCTGATATTGAACTTTATAGTCTTCATATTCCTGTTTGTAACGATTTAAAGCAGATCGATCCGCTTCAGCCTGGGCCAAAAGCTGTTGTGCTTCAGCCATTGTTTCTGCATCACCAGACTCATAAGCAGTCTTTAATGCTTTTTTGGCAGCTGTAGCCTGAGTTTCAACCCTGTTTTCAAACTCATCCTTATAGCCTTCCTGAAGCTTCATGTTCTCTTCAGTAGACTGTGTTTGAGATTGAAGTAACTGACCGGAAAGCTGCTGGTTTTTTTCTTGCAGTTCTTTTGCATACTGCAAAGCCTGCAACTCTCTACGCTGATACTCTTTAGCTTGCGCTACCGCTTTATTAATTCTTTTTTGAGCACCCCTGGTTCTTTTCTCTGTTTCAGAGATTTCTTCATCATCTGGGGCTGGAGTAGTATCTTCAAAGTCTTCTTTGACTTCATCGTCTGTTATTGGAGATACAGACTCCACATCTTCTTCAGACAGATCAATAAAGGTAGATTCTTCCTGAGTTTCCTCCTCAACCCTTCTTGATTCAGGAAGAGCTGCTTTCTCTACGTTATCGTCATCCAGCTTTTCTAAAGCTTCTGTTAGTGTTTCTTCAGCCATTTTTTCACCTATGCAGATTTAATATCATTTGGATCAAGAATGGTTCCGATTACCTCATCATCGTTGATAATCCGAACTTCATGATTTTCCTCTAGCTGAAATCGAGCTCCTGAGTACCTTCCAATCAGCACCCAATCACCTTTTTTACACCAGGGGATTCCATTGAATTTAGACGCATCCTGATAAGCCAATGGGCCTACCTTGAGTACATAACAAACAGATGTGGATAAGTTTTCTTTATCCATCGTGGATTCAAGTAACTGAATCCCTCCGTCTGTAACGCCTTTACCTTTATAAGGGAGAACTAACAGTCTCCATCCAGAAGGATCTGGCATTCTTTCAATTAATGATTTATCTAACACAGCTGGGTCTAAGACCCTTTCTTCTTCGTTCACATATGCGTCTGTTATAGTAATAGACGGTGTTGCGACAGTGTCCACTTGTGGTTCACTCATCGATGTCTCCTTCAATATGCAATGCTTCTTTTAAATCTTCTCGCAGGGTGCGAAGCATCGATAACTCACCCATGACGAATTTGTATTCCTCCATGTCTTTTACGCTGCCAGAAGCAAGATACTCCATATGCCCCTGCTCATAATGTCTAAGCTTCTTGTTTATGTAAGAAGCTAATGCAACTGAATCCATTTATCTGATTATTTCTTTATCTGGATCAGGGTCAGGCGTTGAGTAGGTTATTGGCGAAGCCAATCCCGCATAATTCATTAATGGCGCGGTTGGCATCGGCTGTCCATATCCACCAAACTGGGTTTGTTTGTTACCAAGTATGGGGTTGTCATAAGTGAGATACCCGCCACCTTGTATGTTTGCGCCAGGACTCATCCTAGCCCTGGCATCTGCAACCGTCTTTTGATGCGCGCTCAAATCCTTTGGATCAAAAGACTGACCTATTATGTTCCCTGGTACAAATCCTTTAAATGGATTAATGGGAGGCGGTGGGGGAGGAGAGGTTTCTGTTTCTGTCTCTGTCTCTGTCTGTGTTTCTGTCTGTGTTATCGGGCCTTGACTCGTTTCTCCAGTCGTTTCCTCGAATTTATTCCAATACTCACTCGCATCTTGATCATACATATGCACCAGAGATCCATCTGGCCTTGTCCCAATCACCGGGTTTTCATTTATCACATCATCTTGATTCAATCGCTCGCCCCATCCACCATCACCTTCTCGGTTTCTATAACCTGCATATGGGTCATACATCTCTTGAGACTTAATGTAATCCACAGCATCTGGGTCCATTAGACGTATAGTCGAACCATCTGCTCTTTTTCCAATAGACGGGTTTATTCCTCCCCCAACTAGATCAACCTTAGATTGTACATTTGGCAATTGAATCGGCCCAACGCCAGGGATGTTAATTGTTTCAGGGATTTCCACTGACACATCAGGTCTAGAGCTTTTGCCTTTACCAAACATCGCATCAAATGCATCAGGGCCAGTTATTCTTTCGCCTAATTGAGTGCCACCCATTCCAATCCCACCAGGGGATCCCTCGCTTATTATAGGCGAATCAGTAGGTCTGCTCACTGGCAATGGTCTTTTGCTGATCAAAGCATCTTCTAAATTGACTGGAGGCTTAGGCTTTGGTCTTTTTTTATTTAACGGAGGTCTGGGAATTGTTGAAGCTCTTTCAACAATCTCTTCGATATCAATATCTTGAAGCCCAATACCTGGTATGTTAATTCTCATGATAAATTAAAATATACCTGCGAACTTCTTACCTCGTATTGCTGCACCGCCGCCTCTAGACTTGCCCGCGCCATAAGGCTTAGGCGCTCCAGGGTTCGCAACACTCTCTACCTTGGCATAATCAACTGTGCCTTGGTCTTTTACACTGAACTTATCCACAGACACCTTGGGGTCTGGAAACGAAGTCTGGCGCTTAATACCATTAGAGCCTTTACCTGAACTGCTGTAATCGCCTCTGCGCTTCTCGCCTCTTTCAACAGCCCTGCCTTCCGTTAATCCAGGCATATCTTTCTCCGGTTATTTAGATTTTTTAGTAGATTTGGCTTTTGGAGCCGCTTTCTTTTTAGCTGGCTTTTTAGCCGCTACCGTTGCCTTTGGTGCTGGAGTTGACTCAACATCCTCAACCAGCTTATCAATCTTATCGCTAATACTACCGCCTTCCGCTCTTAACTTTTCTGCGGCTCTGGCTTCAGTTTTATGAACTTCCGCTCGCTTCTGTCTTACGCTGCTCATCAATTTCTCCCAAAAAAGTCTTTGGCCATATTCTCTGCGGTCTTGGCCATCTGGGCCTCACGTTGCAGATTTAATCTATCTTGCGCAGTATCGTTCTTCATGTCAGCAATATCAACCTGAGTTTCCAGGCGATCTTCTGCCATGCCTATGTTTCGATCCAGTCGTTCCTGCTCAATATCAATACGCTGTTGTGCTTCACCGGCCTTACGCTCAACATCTTCAGCCTTGATTTCCAGTTCCTGCTTTCTCAATTCAACCAGTGGGTCTTCATCATCAATCTTAAACTGTGGAGCTAGATCATTAAGTATTTCAGAACTGATCTGCGCCACTTTATCTTCAAGAATCGGAGCCATCTGCTGCTGCATCATTTGCATCTGTTGTTGCATAGCAGGATCTTGCATAGCCTGCTGCTGCATCTGCTGCATTTGTTGTTGCATCTGTGCGATTTCAGGGTCCTGCATCGCCATTTCCCTCGCCTTGAAATCAACGTGCTGATAGATATGACCCTGGATCAAAGCCAATATCTGTGGATTGGTCTGAGAAATAGAACTTTGGTACAACGATAAATGCACCGCAATATGAGCATCATGATCCTGGTTCTCAAAAGCCTGCGCAGGTTGGCCCTGAAGCATCATCGCATTTTCCATCGAGGGTGGCGTAGGCTGTGGCTGTGGAGGAGGCGGTAATAACTGGTCTACCTGTTGTACTCCCATTGCCTCATACATCCTGCGATACGCATTGTGTATGCCCATTGGGCCATGGATCTGCGGGTTCGACTGAACCATTTGTAACATTTCCTGTGCCAGCATCACGCGCTGACTCATGGAGAATATGTTGGGATCACTGACCGGAATGATGTCTATACGATCATCAAAGTCAGTTGCCATCAGTTGTTGCTGGCCATTGGCTATCATGTAGGGGTATGCCTTGATAGGCGAATCCCTGAATACCCGTGCCAATAAATTAAATTCTATGCGCTGTGAATAATGCATGCGCTTGTGGATTGCGCTCATCACACGGCTACCGCGCTCAAGCAGAGCGATTGTCGTTCCTACAGGCGCTTCCTGATTGCCATCACCCACCTGCATATCACCAATCGAGGCGAATCGTTTACCTGCATCGACCAGCATACCTAGCAGTTGGAGTAGCGTGCCACTTGGTTCTTTGAACGGCAATGGCAGTAACGCATCGCGCAATGACCCACCAGGAGCGTCCATATCCCTGAACTCGCCAGGTTGCAACGGCGTATCGTCATCGCGTATCCTGATGCCCCTAGCCTTAAAACCGGCTGGTAGATTTGCCAGAGTACCCGCATCGATCAGCTGCCGTAAGATAGATGTCGAGGCTCTGGACAAACCCCCAATCATATGGGTTAAACCAAACCCATAGAAACCGACACCTGGTAAAAACTTGTAATGAACAAAGTAATCAATGCGCTTACGCATTGGGTCAGCTTGAAGGTAATTCCTGCGAATAGATAATACTGAAGACTCTTTCGGAAATAACGTCACAATATATGGCAACTTGATTCCAGTCTCTTCACCCTGCGCGTCTACATCCTCAAAGCCTGGGATGTCCAGTTCAACGTGCATTTCATACAGTTCTGCCTCATAGTCAGTAGAACCGGAAGGCTTAACACCCTGAAGCTCATCAATTTCTTCATCAACTTCATTGTAACCCTCGATGTTGCTTCCACGCCCCGCCATTGGGGTCTTTCGATAAAAACCTGACTGTTGAAGTTTTTTCACCTCATTCGTCGGCATATCAATCAAATGCGTAATACGCACCGCACTATCAAGACTTGTTGTTCCATATGGAACAATTAGCTTTTCAGAAGGAATAAACCGCGAAACAGGGCGATTCAACGCCTGATCAAAGTGAACTTTACGGAACGCGCTTCCTGATAAGGGGAGATAAAACAGCAACTGGTCTGTCTCAGGGTCATATTCTTTCATCTCCTGGGTCAGCATGTAGTTCATGTACTCCTGTACACGCGCTGCCTGAAGATCTGTCTGAGGCGTACCTAAACCTACTGTCTGGGTCTTTACTGGCCCACCAGGGGGTAACATCTCTTTGTAGGCTTGCGCCTGGAACTGGGTAACGGATTCAGCGAGTAGAGGGTGGATAACACCTGATGCACCCTCAAAAGGTTCCGTGCGGTCTTCAAACTTCATGCCCAGGAACTCAAGACCTTCCTTGTACTGGTCCATCCATTCCTTTCTAGAAGAGATATCGTCCTGAATATCCCCCATGCAATCACTGAAAATCTTGCCCAGATCCTGATCTTCCATGATTTCAGCCAGGTTCTGGTTAAAATTCCCCGTCATGCCGAGGTTTTCGTTTTCATCCATGCCAAAGACCATGGTCCCGTCATCCAGGGTCTGAACCTGTTCATCAGGCATTTCTTCAATAAACTGGTCGGTTTCTACTTCTTCACCAATAAGGATCTCTTTTGAATTGTCTTCAATGCCCAATTCATCAATATCAATCTCATCTACGCCGCGCTCAATCGCCATAGGCTAACCCCATTTGTTTTCCCAGCGGGTCTTAGTAACTACGCCGCCGTGTTTAAACCCCCTAAGCGTCTTCGCTAAACGAGCGCGCTGGCCAAGCTTTCCTCCCTCCTTGGCCGCAGCATTCAGTTTATTCATAGGGATCTTCTCGCCTTCCTTCACCCCAAGTTGCTGACGCAGTGCGCCTGGCTTCTTGATCGCGCCTTGTATCCAGCCGCCATCTTTTTTATTTGGCATCTCATCATCCTGTTGATCTTTCAATTTCGATACTAGCCAAGCCGCCGTTCCAGCAGTGCCAGTTAGCGAGCCGCCAGCCATTATATCATCCCGCATTTGCTTGTTTCTTCTGGCTTGTATGAGTTTAACTCTTTGATCTGGATCAGCCCTGAAAGGAATCATATCACCTTCAGCGACATCTAAAGCATCATCACCATATTTTCTAACAGCCCTCTCAATCCCATCGCTTTTTATGTAATCGCGTATTTCGCCAATAAATGCACTTAAGGCATCAAGTTTGCTTTTAGGCCCAGGCATGGAGTTATCTCATCGCCTTGCCGTAACCGCGATTCGCCGCGCCTACGCCACGGGGTTTGCTTTTTTTAGAAGAACCGGACTTAACCGCCATTCCACCGCCTGCTTTGTTAACAGCTTTACGAAGCACTTTAGGGTCTTCTGTCTTTCTGTCTGTATTGTATTTTTTACCTTTAAAAGTAAAAGTTTTTTTACCAGAATCTGCCGCTGCTTTAAAAGCTTTCTCAAATGGCGTTAGTTTTTTAGAATCCTTTTTATCAGAATCTTTTTTGTCAGAACCTTTCATAGCAACGTATGTGCCGCCAGCGCCAACGCCAGTACCAAGAACCAAGCCCGCAGCTAAACCTTTTTTGCCGCCTCTTATTTCGTTAATGTTTGACTGAATATCGACATGAGAAGGCCCCATTGCATGGGTTATTTTCCCGTCTTTATTAATTATCAAGCCTTTAGACTTCTCTCCAGTCCTGGTTACTGCTTTTTCAGGATCTCGGTTTTTAAACTTTGCAAGCTCATCTCTAACCCATTTCAGACCTTTTCTGGCAACACTAGTCTTGTCTTCTTTCTTGCTCATAAGAGTTACCTCATTACTGCGCCCCACCCACGGGTGGCTGCACCTGCGCTTTTAGGAGTTGATTTCTTTGTCGCACCACGGCTTTCGTTACGGCGTGACTTCATGCTCTGAGACTTGGTGCTTTCCTTGCCTCGACGCTCGCCCAGCGACTCATCAAGTCGGGCATCTCCACCCTGGTAATAACCCTTGGCTTTAATCTCACCGCCATCAGCCTTGTTTCGAGCCATTCTTTTCTCAACTCGCGCCAATCGCCTACGCTGCCTTCTTTTCTGCCCTTCGGTTCCAGAATCAGAAGCAATACGCGCTTTAAGCCTGTCAGCACGTTTTTGGCGAAAAGACTTCTTGGCAGGCTTGTCATCCGTACCAGAAGACTTTGTGGGCCTTTTGCCGGTTTTGTTCCACTGGTTCATGTACTGGGTTAATGTAAGCCCGGATTTATTCAATTGTTCTTTGCTAACATTCGCTTGACCATTGCGGGTCTTTGCACTTCCAGAACCAAAGCCGCCTGTTTTAGGCTTATCTTTAGGTTTTTCAGCAGCGGCTTTCTTGTCTTGCTGTATCTTCCTGGTTTCTTCATACCTTTCGCGAGCCTTCCTTTGTCCTTCTGCAAGACGCGGGTCCTGCGGAATTGGCACCCATTCATCCTTTTTCTTATTCTTTGCCTTTCTTTCATCAAGTTGTTTTTGCGCTGCGTTGCGTTTTTTAATTTGAGCCTGAATCGCAGGGCTGTCTTGTAGCTTTGCCGTTGCTTGCTTTCTTCTTAAACGCTCTTGCTCTTCTTTTGATGGATTTAAGTCTGTTGCCTTAAATAAACTTAAATTTTCGTCTTTTGTAGCCATTAGATTACTCCTCAGTAATATGCGCGCTTTACTCGGTACATTTCTTCTTCAACCTCGTCAGAATGAAGATTAATGAAATTACCCTGTCTAAATCTTAATATTGCCTGAGTCGTAGTATCCACATAATCATCATTTGGTGCAAACGGAAAAGCAGCACACTCTTCAATGACTTCATCAGCGAACACACGGTCAGGTGCCCAAACCATTCCAGACTCAAATACAGGACTTACTGCATGTACGCGAGTCATTTTATCGTTCCCTCGACTCGGTCGGTAATTCACCACAGGGATCCCCATAGCCCTTAACTCATGGGTCAAAGGAGTCCCGCTTGCCTGGGACTCTATAAGCACCATGTCGGGTTTGTACTGATTGTACTGGTCCTGGGCAACCATCTTTAGGTCTGGGAAATCCCACCGGCCTTTCTGTGCATCCAGCAGAATAATCGCATCACCCTTCCCCTCACCAGGAGAAAATACACCCCAGGTGGTGATCGCACTATAATCCGCAGTTTCCTTTTTACTGAACGCCGTATCATAACTCTGGATCACATAATGACAGCTTGGCGGGTCATCCAGCTCCCAGGTATTCCACCAGTCGCGCTTAATGATCGCACCCTCTTCAGAAGTCGGGTTCTGCTGGTACTGGGCATTCCACTTGGCGACCGGAATCGAAGCCTTGACACCCTCCAATTCCTCTTTCTTCCAGAACTCAGGCCACAATACCTCATCGGTATCTTCAAAAATTGCAGGTAATTCAATGACTTCCCACTGATCTGCGTTGGTTTCGGTCTGTCGATTCAACAATCTGCCCGTTAAATCCATCGTAGACCACCTGGTCATTACAATGACAATCGCGCCTCCAGGCTGTAAACGCTGTCTCGGCCCTGATGTATACCACTCGTAGCAGGAATCCAGAAGGTTCATGCTCAATGCGTCCTGCTCAGAGTGAGGATCATCAATAATCAGGATATCTGCACCACGGCCTGCGATTGCACCGCCTACACCCGCCGCGAAATATTCCCCACCCTTCGCAGTCTGCCACTTACCCGCACTCTTGGAATCCGCAGCGAGGTTTACGTCTGAAAATATTTTTTTATATTCATCCGTGTCCATAAGGTTCCTGACCTTTCGGCCAAAATTAATGGACAAATCCGCTGTGTGGGTAGTCTGCATAATCTTGAGCTTGGGTCGGAGTCCCATCATCCACGATGGAAAATACACCGAAGCAAATTCAGACTTAGTATGGCGGGGAGGCATATTAACTATCAGCCTTTTTAACTCACCCTTGGCGACCGCTGTCATGCGATCCGCGATAACACGGTGATGTTCACCCTCTATGAACTCAGGCCATATGTACCGGATATAGTCCATGAAGGAGTCCCGGCACTTATCCTGCTGTTTTAAAAACTCAAGACGCTCCTGAAGTTCAAGCATCTCCTTCATGTCGCCTTCGGATAGATGGGCTAGACTAGTCAAATCAATTTTTTTTCATAATTGTGCGTGGTGAATGATATATATATATGTATATATATTCCACCAGGGCCAAGGGGTGTCGACCCGATCGCGGTCGGTCCAGATTTTTTCGATTTCTCGATATGGAGTCCCGACGTTTATTAACTTGTTAACTTGCGCGTGTTTGTTATCTTGTTAGTGTGCGCGGTCCTGTTAAATGTCAGCTAGTCAATGCATCTTAGCGATCAAATAAAAAGACAAAATAAATGATAAAAAAATTTGTACTTTGCTTTGTAATCGATTACACTCTGTTTGAGTTTTTCAAGAATGAAAAATTTTAAACAAACTAAGGAATGACAATGAAAGATTTTAAGACAATGTTACCAAGCGAACTGCGACTACTTGAGATCGAGCTAACCGCTAAGATTGAAAAGACCGTCGCGGCTAAGACTCTCAAAGCAGTTAAGAAAGAATTGACAGAAAGAAAGAATGATTTTTGGAGGCCAGAAGTAATGCGAATTGTTCACGCTACTGGAAAAGACAGCGGAAAGTTTGTATCTAAGTTTGGCTCACCAATCGGCTATAAGCACTCAGTTCGAGAGCAGATAGCCAAAACCGTAGACGTTGTATCATTTGATATCATCGTTTAAACTGTAACGCTAAAGCAAAAGGAAATTATATGGAAACTAAAGAAATACCAGCAATGTTGCTAAAAGCTCATGAGCGCGGGCACAATGCCGCAATGAACGCCGACATACAGATTATCGCTGTAGTCGGCTACGAAGATGATCCATTCCCGATATGTGGATTTGGTTCAATCAGAGTAAAAGGCATTCGCGGAAAAACTTTAACTGAGTTTAAGAAGCGCGGATTTGATAAATCATATACTGGCGGTCAAGTGTTATCTGTTCGCGATTACAACCAGTCCTATGATATGAAAAAAGCATACGCTCAAGCGTTCGCTAAGGTTTTACAAGAGAATGGATTCAATGCATGGGCAGAAGCCAGACTCGACTAAATCTAATCGGGGGGCTCCGGCCTCCCACAACCAAAGCAAAAGGATCATGAAAATGAAAAACGAAATCGAAGTATCAAACGATTGGACTGATATCAATGTTGACGGCACATGTTTCCATGGGAACAACATACGCCTGCCATACCTAACACTGGTCGAGCTACTAGGCGAGCCTAGCGATAGTGACGGCTATAAGGTTGATGCCGAATGGTTATTCAAAGATAAGGCGGGCAATGTCGCGACCCTATACAACTGGAAAAATGGACCGAACTATACTGGCCAAGGACGGGTGGAAGATATTAAACAGTGGAATGTCGGCGGTCATGAAAGCTCAACATCACTTATCATAGTAATGCGCGCACTGGTCGAAAGAGGCATTGATAAGAATATTCCGCTAGCGGATCTATTGGAGAATACATAATGATCAGATACTACTTAGGACCCTTGTTAGGTTTCGCTCTATCAACACTATTGCATATGTCAATGAATTGGATGGAATGGTCAATGAACATAGCGATTAACCCATTCTTAGGCGGGCTGCTCGCGGGATTGATCATCGGATTTATAGTTTACTTTATGCCAGAGACAGAGGCAGAAAAAGGGGATTGAATATGAAAAACTTACTACCAACACAGTTAGAAGATTTAGTGATCGCGACCGCGCATCACTATCTCTTGACGAGAGATATCGATGACGCTGCACTGGCTTGCATCGAGTACTGTTCGGATAACTTCCAGCGTGTTATACACTGGTCGGATGCGCAGGCGATCGTTCGCCTGTGTCAGATAGCGGAAGAAGTAGCTAACAAGACAGCAGCATAAAAATAACACACTGCTAAACATGGGCAGGCGAGTGTGAGCGTCAGTCCAATTCCTGCCTGCCTGGTAGATGTAGATCAGGCAGGTTCAAATAGAAATAGGTGGGATGCTGCGCCGTGCAGTGTGGGGATCCTGGTATCCCATTTTCAGCGGCCAATCCCACCAACTCATACACATACATACAAGGCCGCAAGGCCGCAAGCGGAGCGCGAGCTCTCAAATAAAAATATAGGCCGCAAGGCCGCAAGCCTGGTCGGCATGCAAAATTTTGCCTGGTCAACACGGGCGCATCATCACGGCAACACCACCAGCATAGCTAAAAATAATTTGTTTCTTTTGTCCTGACACATGGTACAATTGAAACGTCAACGCAAATAAAAAGGAATGGAATGGAATTAATAACAGTTAAACAGGCGACCGAAAACATTGGCGGGTTATCTAACCCCTCGAAAATGCCCGATGATTCTCAATCATTCGGGATATCTGCCAAACAATGCAAGACGGGTTCCCAACTCGCAAAAATTTCTGGCTCTATATGCGAAGAATGCTACGCACTAGACGGGTTCTATATCATGCCGTCAACTACTAAAGCGCACGATAAAAGAATAGAAAAGATTTATTCTAAAGAATGGGTGCCTAGCATGATTGCGCTAGCCAAGAGAAAACCATTCTTTCGCTGGTTCGATAGTGGTGATCTTCAAAGCACGCGTATGCTAGCAAACATCGTTAAGATTGCGGTCGCTGTGCCGACCACCACCTTCTGGCTGCCAACAAAAGAAAACAAGATGATTGCAACGTATCTTAAAAAGCATGGCGCATTTCCAAACAATCTAATCGTGCGAGTATCTGCTCCGATGATAGACGGGCAACCGCCTAAGCGATTTGAATTGACCAGTACAGTACATAAAACTGACGCGCCGATCGGCCATGAGTGTAATGCGCACAATCAAAACAATCAGTGTATGGATTGCCGCGCGTGTTGGGATCCATCAATCAAAAACATTAGCTACAAATACCACTAGGAGAAAATGAAAATGAAAAGAATGTATCAAGTCGAAGTAGATAAGCATGTTAGAGAATCATATGAAGTCGAAGCGACCAGCCAAGATCATGCCGAAGAATTAATATCCAAACTAGACTTTTATAATCTTGACGCGATCAATGGAAAGTATGTAGACCATTGTCGGTTCGAGCATGTTGAGTCAGACATAATCGAACTGGAAATAATGGTCGACGGCTACATGGAGGTGGAGTAGTGAAATACAAAATAAAAGAAACAAGAACAACTGAATTTGTTTTTTTAGTTGACGCTGAAAGTGAAGAAGAAGCATTAGACAAATACTGGGCAGGCGATATAGAACCAACTGAAACAATAGACTTGGACCCAGAGGTAATCATCGAGGAGGTAAAAGAAAATGCCGACATTTAAAATTACAAAAATTATTGCGCCAGACCCAATTGAAAAACAAATCTTTATAAATGCTGAGAGCATAGACCATGCCGAAGAACTAATTGACGCGCTTAAGTCTTTGCCTGGCACCCATTACCAGTATGAAGAATTAGAGTCGGAGTCTGTCGGTGATGTTCTTAGTGGAGAAATATTAGATGAATGGGTTGATACTGAATTCAAATGGGACATTGAGGAACTGGATGAACACAAAATAATTTTCATGCCCTATAGAAGAAAGCCATAAGAGAGATCACACCCTCCCACCTGGGCCAGCCATGCACCCTGGAATCACACGCACCGCATCGAGCAGCGTCTCCCCGCAAGTCGATCCGAAATTTTTGGATCGCGAAAGGGCGCAAGCTCATACAGACTTAGGCCGCAAGTGTGCGACCGCAAGCTCTCAGATATTGCATGAGGCCGCAAGCACATATAAACGATCGAGGCCGCAAGTATATATAGCGATCAAGGCCGCAAGCCCACCAGCTCCCCCAAAAAAAATTCGCAAGGGCGCAAGCCCTCAGAGGCACGCACAGCCGCGCACAGGCACGCAAGGGGAAAGGGCGTGGGTAAGGGGGGAGGAAGGCTCAAATCCTCCTGTACACAGAGAGAGGGAGGGGGAGGGTGCGATTCTCCCCCCTATATACACCCAATACCTACACTTTTATAACAGCTATTAAAAATATTGGAGTTTGACACAGACCTGCAAATGAACTAGTCTTCATGAACCACAAAGCAAATGGAGATATGAATGGAAGCATTCCAACCCAAGCCCGATGACCCAGCATTGGAGTTAGTCGGAAACAAAACCCCTATCACTTTGAAGAACGTCAAGTTCTCTGAATGGGCGAGCGAGGAGACACACTGTTTCCAAGCAACAATCTACATGTACGGCAAGCGCACCATGAAGGTATCGAACGATGGCCAAGGCGCACCTAATCAGTACTACCACACCAACGGCCAAAGCTCTGAAGAATTCAAACGTCAGTTTGAACAAGCAATCAAGATTGGTGAGAACTACATCAAAGATTCCCGCGAAGAAGGATGGGAAGAGTGGATAAACAAATTGGCTGGAACGAGTGAGCTATTGGATTGGCTCATCGGTGACCTCATGAATGAACATCTCACCTTGAAGGAGATGCGAGCCAAGATGAAGACCAAGACCATCTTCTATGACAAGAGACTCAAGAAAGTTTTCCACTACAACCAGAAGCCAACACCCGAAACATTACGTTATATGAGAGGGGACGATGGAAAGGATTGGGAAGACGCTTTATTTTTCAACGAAATTCCCGAAGCGGAAGCCTACTACTACTGGAGGAAGATCTAATGGAGGCGAATGAACTGATTGAAAGCACGCTTCTCAAATCTGGATTCAATCTTGAACACACTGGAGGAGGTTGCACCTGCTTCACAAGCCAGCTTGATACTGACCATTGGATTATGGTCACGGATGGTGATGCTGGCACTGACTTTGAAGGACAAATCTGGATCGGTTTATATCGAGGCAATCCATTTGAGAATCAGGAGATCATGCACATGACTGCCGAATTAGATCTAGCGGTCGCGCATGGCATTGATGACACCATCAGGGTGTTGTCTTACTTCCAACCCAAGCTACGAGAGTGGCTTCCCGAAAAGGAGAACTCATGAGCGATCTTAAATGGTATTCGATACAAATGGCAGATGGAGGTTCATGCGAATGCTCTGCCTCGAACCTAGTTGAACTTGTCAAAGAGGTTAACAAATTCATGCGTGACCACACCTACCATGAGGATGAGATCCTTGCGATCGATTGCCTTGGTAGTGAGTGGCAAGCAACACCGATGAAGGAGAACAACAATGAGTGAAGCAATAATTCACAAAGAGGAATTTCCCTTTGAAGAAATCAGGGATGAGCATGGCGATTACTTCATGACCCCTTATGATGCGAAACGGGAAACTGGTTACGATGAATCACATATCTGGTCAGTCACTGAGTGTGAGAACACATGGTCTTATGGACCCTCCCATCACTATGTCAATCTCATTGGCTACGTTGTCACGCATGAGCCTCATGATGGCAACACCTACTATGAGGAATTGGATTGGCGTGAACAGGAAGAACTAGCCGAAGCAGAAAGAATAATTCATGACGCACTGTCAGCTGTTTTTGATTATGCCATTGACAAGGATTCTGATGAGGCCAAGAAGATTGATGACGCTTGGGAATTGATAACCAAAAAACTTAGGGGAGATAACGATGAGTAAAGAAAGTTATGCACATCATGCAATGATTCTAGTCAAAGCATATTTAGATCGTGATGACGTTGACATATGGGACACAGCTTTGTGGGACGCTCTTCACTTCAATGAAGATGGCTCCATGACTGATGATACTTTCAACGGTGATGCTAAAGAACTTAACCAAGCATTCCTGTACGGCAAGCGTTTGTATGTAGAAAACCGAAAACATTTTGAAATCTGGAACATGGGTTTCATTGCTGGACTTGGTTGGGGTATAGACACGCTTGCTTCAAAAGTTGTCATGAAGTGGGAAGAAGAAGAGTACCAAAGAGAACTGGAGGAAGAAGCTCATGCCTGAATTCAAAGTCACCGTGACCAGCGGCTATAAGAAAATCTATTACGTTGAGGCTGAAGATTGGGAAGAAGCAGAAGAAATGATTTTCTCTCCTACAGGGATTCATTCTGAACGTGATCCCGATTTTGAAGAGTTCGAGAGCGATAAGATTGAAACAGAGGAGATCGAATGAAAGTCCTTGATCTCTTCTCAGGCATTGGCGGCTTTTCATTAGGACTGGAGTGGGCAGGGATGTCCACTGTAGCCATGTGTGAGAAAGATCCCTACTGCCGAAAGATACTGGCCAAGCACTGGCCTGAACTAAAAATCCATGAAGACATAAGGAATCTAGATGGAAAAAAATACACCAACTCAATTGACCTTGTTTGCGGGGGCTTCCCCTGCCAGCCATATTCCGTTGCCGGAAAGCAAAGAGGAAAACTCGATGACCGTCACCTCTGGCCTGAGATGCTTAGAGTCATCCAAGAATCCAAACCAAGATGGGTTATTGGAGAGAATGTTTTTGGGTTCATCAATATGGCACTCGACGATGTGCAAGCTGACTTGGAGAGAGAACATTACGAAGTCAGGAAATTCGTATTACCGGCTGTTGCCGTCGATGCGAAGCACAGAAGAGATCGAGTCTTTATTGTGGGCTACGCCAAATACGATGGACTCTTTACCTCCTCGCTCACCGGAAGCCATGAGGAAACACCTGGACCATCCCAAACGAAGAGGACAGAGAAGGCCGGAGAATTTGAGGGAACAGGTGGACGCAAAGACGATGTCATTGTTCCCGACTCCAACAGCCATGACGGGAGGAGAGGGAGTGGCACCAAGTCACAAGGACGGAAGTCACGGATGGAATATCGGAGCCGCAGTTCAAGACTCACTGAGCGACAACCCAACGAGGCTATGGCTAACACCCAACACGATGGATTCTCTCCCCCCTCGGAACGAGGAAGCACTGAAGAAACAGTACGACAAGAATCGAAAGGGTCGAAGCACTCACTCAACACTGAGGGAACAGGTAGCCTATCCTCCTCCAGATCAGATGTGGCCAACAGCTACTGCGAGGGACTGGAGATCGGGCAAGGCTTCGGAGGACACACACAATCGGAACTCTCGACCATTGAACGAAGTGGTTGCGAAGAACGAGCAGTCTGGTCACCTGAACCCAGAGTGGGTCGAGTGGCTAATGGGGTTCCCAATCGGGTGGACAGAATTAAAGGACTAGGCAATGCCGTTGTGCCTCAGTTAATACAGGCAATAGGCGAACTAGTAATCAAAGCAGACAGGGAGATGCGTAGTGGTAGGTAAGAAACAAAGAAGCGGCGGCTTGAGGGATAACTCAAGCTCGCTGCACACATTCAAGAAAGAAAGAAACTTCAGTTGCGAGTGGTGCAAGTCACCATTCAAGAGCGTGCAAGCTAATGTAAAGTATTGTTGTAATGCTCATCGTCTTAAGGCATGGAGAGCGCGCAAGGCTTCAAAGAAAAAGAAACCACTGACTACCCTGGACCGTAAAGGGAAAAACTTCAGGGCGTTTCGTCTGGTGAAATCTCCTCCGAACCTGGATCAATCTCCCCCTCAATGATCTCTTCGGGCGCAAGCTGGTGCGCAAGTTCGGGCGCAAGGTTGTTGGATTCAATCAGCTTCATCAGCCTGGCTTCGACCTCATCTCGATCCATCTGGTCGATGCGTCCGTGCTTGATCTCCTTCTTCTCGACCATAAGACCCGCAAGCTTTGCTCTTCCGAGCTCTGCTTGTACGGCAGCGGAATATTTCCCCTCCTCCACTGCACGATCCCTGATCTCCTGAAGATCACGCGCTACTCGCTCAAAGGTAATCTCATACTTCTTCTGCTCACCCTCTTGTAGCTGCCTGATCTTTGCCTGCACATGAGCGAACTTGGGATGGCGCAAGAGTTGGGTCGCAACTTCAGTGGGATGTGAGTAACCCGCACGATGAGCGCACTCTGTATTGGTCAGGTCCTGATACACATACATCTGCACAAACTTCTGCTGCATCTTGCTCAAAGGAATCTCTCGCTCCTTCCTCAGTGCATGCTCATGAGGATCATTAAGAATATCCTCATCCACTTCGATCGGTTGCAATTGTTGTGCGCTTGTTGTCCTGGTCATACTTGCGATTCTAATTCAAATGTTTTTCTTCATTCAACAATATTTTTTCACGATGAAAACCTGGTCGAGTCTTGGAGTGTCTGCTCAATCCAAACAACTGAGCCTTCTTCGCAGGAATAACCAACCCATGAAATTTAAATTCATTACCGCTCACACCGATAGGCACCTCAATAATCTCACCCCCTCTTTCCAGATACTCATCCACCATATCACTTAGCTGCTGACTCAATTCTGCTTTTGTTTGATTCATTTATTCTCCTGCTTAATTCCCTATTTTAATTTCCTATTTTATTTTTTCCCAAAATTTTTTTTATTTTTTTTCCCTCCTCTAAGAGGGGAGAAGGGGGTTCCCCGTTGGGGAGAACTAGTAAGAGTTCTCTCCCCCTCTTTAGAGGTGACCCTACTGACCCTTGACCCACCCTTATAAATCAATAACTTACAAGGCGTAGGGTCAAGGGTCACGGTGGGTCACTCTGACCCTACTGACCCTACTGACCCTACTATATAAATCAACAACTTACCGACTTATCCACAGGGGTAGGGTCAAATCGAAAAACACCCCTTGACCCTACCTTTTCACCCCAAGGTAGGTCGGTGCCGAAGCTAGAATTTACTTTAACTTTTACTCCTAAGTTTGTTTTTATATCTTTCAAACTTCTTTTCAAAGTCCCTACTAACTGAATCAATAAAAAGACTCGCGCCATCGCAACTAGTATGAAACCCGATACCAGTATTAGTGTTAGACCTGAAAGTAATACCCCCTCCATAATCTCTCATATCAACGACCCGATTGTTTTGTATCGTATCTTTCTGTCTCTTGCTCTTACGATACACAGGCGTAAAAGACTTCTTCAAACCCTGCTTGTTGTACTTGGGTTTGTATCTCTGAATCAACATCTCTTCCCAGTTATTCATTCGATGCTTCAAGCACGGCATGATCCTGAAGTAATCAAAGTCCTTGTCTTTATTGTGACTGCCAATTCGGCTGTAAGTATTGATGCTTTGCCCTATGTAGACAATCTCCTCATCCTTGAACAGAGCATAGATAGCAGGTCTATTCATGTTCCTCTGTAATTTCATTTCGTTCTCCTTTGCTTTGGGTAAATTCTTTAAACGATAACTCACTCAAGTCCTTCAACTCCTGCGAGATCTTCCTCATCTCAGCCAGGGTTTCATCCATCTCCTCGAACATCTCGATGACTCGCTGCACCTTCTCTTCTGTCAGTTCCAATTCAATTGTTACTTTCGGCATTGATTCTTTTCCTTTTCCGGTGTTAAGATGCGCTCACCCTTTTGCTTTGGGTGTAACCTCACTGTCAACCCCCAGAGTTACTCCCCTAAAACGAGGCCACTCTCTCTGACAGTGAGGTTTTTTCATCTTATCCCTATTGCTTTATGCGTCTGCGTACTTAGTCTCCACTGAGTGTTTGACTTACAATACTCAATCGCTTCCCTTGTATTCTCCTCGATTCGGTCGCCGTCCATGGGCTGAAGTAAAAAATGTTTAAAGTCCAGGGCCAGATACTGACCAGGATCCACACTCTCTTGTGGGTAGACCAGCTTCAGTTCATCCCCCTTAATCACCTTAAGTTCTGTATTCGCCTTGGGGCTAACACAGATCCAGTCAATCCCATCAGGTAAATCTACGGTGCCATTTGTCTCAATCGCAATCGAGAACCCGTAACCATGTAGCTTGCTGATTAACTTGTCATCAACCTGTAAGCCAGGCTCACCCCCTGTCAGCACAACCAACAGGTTATCCGATGACGGCCTCCACCAGGCTTCATGTATCTTTTCAGCCAGTTCAAATGCAGTAGGCACCTTGAATCCTCCAAGGAAATCAGTATCACAGAACTTACATACCGCCGTATCCCTATGCTTCTCCTGACCTGACCAAAGGTTACAGCCAACAAAGCGACAGAACACCGCTGCTCGTCCTGCGTTAATGCCTTCGCCCTGTAGGGTATAAAATATTTCTTTGACGCTATACATTTCTTTGCCTACAGGCATCACACACGCCACAGTTAGTGCCGTTGTAGCAGCTCATTGTCTCCTCCAGATCCAACAACCCCCTTCCCTGAAACAATTCTTCCTTGGTCGAGTTGATCAGAGGGGTATGTATACGCACAGGGTAAAGCGAAGCCTCCTCCTGTCGATCAAAGAACTCACGCCTGCAATCAGGAAAGTTTTCATGATCATCCTTGTTCGATCCAATATAAATGTCATGACAATCCAGTGTCTCTGCCCATCCAATTGCCAGAGCCAGGAAGATTGCATTCCGATTAGGGACAACAGGTGGGCCTGACTTAATCATCTCTTCACCCGTAAGCATTGAGTCATAGGGCAGCGCCATGCTGATGATCCTGTGCTGTACAACGCCATACTTTTCAGCGAGCTTCTCCGCATAATCGATCTCAACATAATGTCTTTGCCCGTAATCAATGCTCAACGCATAGATCTCATGACTGGGATCTTTATTAGATTCATCAGCTAGCATCAATGCACTGTCAAAACCACCGCTTAATAAAATAATTTTCTTCATCCAAACAAGTCCCCGTTTCGTACCGCCATTCCGCCACTGCCAACCCATCTTGATGCACTAGCGTGCGCCTCGACTCGATCTATCATCAGCATCGCTTTCATCTTTTTTGAGCTAGGTGCATACGGCCCCCGCCATGCGTGATCAAAACCTATACTGCGAGCCACATTGGTTGAGTCGGCTGAACTAAGTGGAAAGTGTGAAAAGATGGTTGGGTCCAACATTCTCAGCCCATGCAGTTTGCACCTGGGCCTCCCAAGTTCATCACAAACCATTGGCATGGCCTCTGCCATTCTTTGCCACCAGGCATTATTTCCTACTGTTGCATACTCACCTGAACTGCCAATGGCAACGATTGGATAGAGCTGTGAAAAGGCTTCCAGTGACTCAAGAGACTCATGCAGGTGCCAGATTGGCACGCCAAATCTTTTCAGTTTTGGATAGGTAACAAACCATTCTTCTCGCAGCTCATAGTTATCTTTTTCACTGCCATCAATCACATCAGGGATCAGATACCAGTCAAACCCTGGGTGATAGCACCAATGCTCAATAAATTCTGAGAAATCTTTCAGGTCTACTGCGCCACCTTTTTTCCACTTGGTAAACGCGCCGTTATCTACCATGAAGCTTTGGCATACCTCTGCAATGATTTCTATCTGTTCCGAATGCTCAAACGAAACACAAGCGTGCTTGCCTTGCAGAGAAAGAACAGGCGCGTCAACTCCCCAGATAGGTGTGCCGTGATAGTGAATCATACTACGAAAATCCCTTTACAATGTTGCTTTGTATCCATCCCTGAACCAGTGAATGTTGCTTGAAAGCTTTTCAAACTGCTCTATCTTATCTTGATGATTAGCCCAGAAAATATCATCCGTCACCCGAAAATCTCCTCTAACCTCAACAACTTCTATACGAATATGAGGATAACGACTCTCCATTCTTTCCTTAACCTCATGTGCAGTTTCCTCCTGCCTGTAACGGCCATCCATGTATGGCGTGCCAACAAACAGAACAAGGTATCCATTCTCTTCGTTAAAACTATGTCTACCATCACCTTTCATCATTCAACCTCCCAAGGTCTTTCCATTTCGTTTGATTCAAGATAGTGCCACACTGCCTGACCAGGCTGCGCATGCGTCTTGACTATATTACCCTTATATTTCTGCACATAGCTCACTGCTTTCTGTGCTGCCTTATTACCGCTGGGTAGCTTTGCTTCACTCAAGGCTTGTTGTGCTACAATCTCAAGCTCCTTGCGCCTATAGAATGTCGTGCTGCTCATTGCACCAACTACCACATTCGCTATCTTTATCTCATCCTCATCACTTAACTGCTTCTTCTCTCTAGGAGTCCACTCGTTAACCTTCCACATGCCCTCATCAAAGTTGAAGTGGGCGAGATGTTCTTCAGGTTCCTTTGCGTTACGCGCTTCATAGAACATGTTGACTTCAGGTTTCTCGCCACTGAGTTTAACGCCCGAGTCAAACCATCCTGCGAACACGGATCCACCCCGTGCTGACATGAACGTCTTGTCATCGGCTCGCTCCTTGCCGGTATGATGTGCGAGAATCACTGACACGTTGTTCAGTTCCATGAGCATATCGATTCGGTCCATCAATCTACGGATGTCACTGTTGTTGTTCTCTTCCCCGTCAAAGAAGTTAATGACTGGGTCGATCATCACGATGTCAGGCTCATGAAAGGCCACCTCATCACTGAACGCCTGTATGTCTGCATCCTTCATTAAGTTCTTGCGTAACCGACCACTGATGATCAGGTTATCAAATCCCATTCGCCTGAGATCATCATCCCCTGCGAACCTTCTGTAATACAATTCAATCCTGCGCTTGAGAAACTCGGCAATGATCTCTGCCTGGAACCATACGACCTTAAGCGGTTTACTGAACGGCACATCCATAAAGTCGGTGCCGGTCGTTGCTCCCGCTGCGAATGCACCCAGCCAGTTGCTCTTCCCTATCTTGGGCTTACCTAACAACAGGACCCTGCTCTTCTCAAAGATGAACGCATCACCCCAATACTGCTCGATCTTATTATCATCGAGCTCTGACCACTCGGTATCACTGAACGGCTTGAGTCCCATGGGTCCCGACTCAGGCTTCTCTTCAACCTCTTCCTCAGCAACGACCTGAGTATCCTGTATCTCTTTAAGATCCTCGCTGATCTCTGTGTTCCATGTCGAGGTATTCCAGTGTAGGACACCGGAGTCAACATCTTCTGGGTGTCTCTTGATGTGGCCGCTGATGATCGATGCAGCGGTCCTGGTGGTTTCAACCAAGTCCATCGGGGGTTGACAGGTCTGGTTCCAGTCATGCGCTTTGATCATGACCTCGCGCATGCCCCAGCCTTCTTTAATCCATTTTCCTACCAGCCTGGCGAGCGTGTCGTTGCGACTTCCCTCGATGCGTGGGTCTTCGGTCAGCTTCTCTCTCAGTGTCTCGACCTTACCATCGTTGTTAAAGTCATAAATCTTTTGTACATCTTCCTCGGTGAGCATCGGAAGCTCATCGAAGTTACTCATGACAAAACTGTCATCGTATTCAATCTCGTAGTTAAACGAAGGCACAAACATTATGTAGCCGCCCTCTCCGCGCACATCGATCTTATTCTTACCGACACTGTTGCGTACTGATCGATGGGGAGGGACGCTATAGAAGAAGTGACAGCCACCGCTGGGTGACTTCTGCATCATGGGGGTACGGCTAATGCCACCTGCCTTGATCCAGTTAGTGCCTTCCTCTGAATCTGAATCGACTACAACAAAATTGATCCCCGTGATTGCTGCCCAATTCGCTTGAGGATACTGGTTGTGCCAGTGGGCTATCTCTTCCCTCGATGGCTGCGTCTTTTGATAAGACTGCCAGCGCACACCTCTTGGAGTCTTACTCCACTTACGGCGTAGTTCATCTTCAGGGGTGAACGGATTGCGATCAGAAAAATATTTAGGTACTACCTCGGTCGGTGAGCCACACGGAATGATGTGCATCCCGTAGTCCCACATATCCAAGAGCAATTCTTCCTTAGCCTCTGGAGACATCTCCCCAGATGGTTTATCCAGAAAGAACGGCATCATTCAGCTATTGCTGTTAATGCTTCCTGCTTCCACACCTTGATCTTTCCATCTTCAAGCGTGCGCATAGAAATCTTAAAGCCCATCCCCATACCAGCTCTCCTTAAGCCATGGTAAGCAGTCAGGTTTTCATCGTCTTCTAATATTACCGCATCGCCAAGATCCATTTCTTCTATAATCTTCTGCCATTTGCCCCATCCTTTCTTGCGTCCTGGCATGGGCGAATTTTTTTCTATCTGAAATTCCATATATGCTCCTGTGTCTATTCAGCTAACTTTATACCTAAAGAAAAAAAATTTCAAATAATATGAAAAAGTACTTGATATATTATATTCATGCTATTAAGGTTCGTTTTGTAGAGAAGAGAGTTTAGTTGGAAAAGGAAAGGTAATGACAGATATTAAGTGTTTGGCATATCAGTATCTAGGCGCAAAGCAAAAGCAAAAGGAACTTGGTACTTATCTTAAGAAGATCGAACGAGATCTTTTAGATACACAAGAGATATCAGACCTCAAGCTTCTTCTTAGCAACGAGGGTGGACAGAAAACTTTCCAGGGCATAACGATTGAGAGCAAACGGGATCATGTTTGGGATCAACAGCGCCTTGCTAAAGTTCTTTCTTCAACACCAAAAGACCACTGGCCCGACTTTGTAACTGAAACAACGACCTACAAAGTTGATTACCGTGCGTTCCAGGCTTTTGCCATGAGTAACCCAGGCGACCCTATGGTCGAGGCGTTACACAGCGCACATTCAATCAAGCTAGGTGATCATAAGATCAAAGAAATCAACCAAGAAAAACTAAAGGAGGCTGAATGAGCTTGTTAAATCAAGTTACTACCGAGCCAGATTCCAAGAACATTAAGGGTGGTGTACCACCAGTAAGAGTTAATGTTCAGGGCATCGATGGTATCGGAAAGTCAACCTTTGGCGCGGATGCAGACAGTTCTGTTTTTATCCAAGCTGAAGATGGCTTAGGTTTCATTGACAACGTGTCCCGTTTCCCAGTGGCTAACACATGGGAAGAGATCAAGGACCAGATCAAAGCGTTAATGGAGGAAGACCATAAGTTCAAGACAGTTGTACTTGATACGACAGATGCGGCAGCGAAGTTAGCTGAAGAGTATGTCATCAAGACCAACAACTGGAAGAGCGCGAATGATCCGAAGGCATCTTATGGTGCGTTCTATGTCGCAGAAGAGAATGCCTGGCGGCATCTGCTTCAAGGATTAAACTGGCTTTATGACAACAAGAAGATGAATGTGATTCTTCTGAGTCATGTTGGCGACAAGGTAGTAAATGATCCAACCGTTGGAGAGTATCGAGCATTTCAGATGCGCTCTAATAAGAAGGTCAATGCCTTGATCAAGGACTGGGTAGACTTCAATCTATTTGCAGACTATGACAAGACTTTGAATTCTGACGGCACGGCTAGGAGTTCTGGCAATCGGTTCTTATATACCCGATACGCCATGGGCTTTGAGGCTAAGTCACGCCTTGCTATCCCAGAACAATTACCGTTGTCCTGGGCCGAGTTTATGAAGGCATACAAACAGGCGTTGAATCCAACGTCATCCACTGAAGAAGCTGCATAAGGAGAACCAATGGCTTTTTTCGATAATAAAATTGATGTCAGTAATGTACCTGACAGTATAGGTTCGGAGCCATTGCCAGAAGGGGAGTACCTCATGAAGGCAGTGGCGTTCGATGACAGCGCAACTTCATCAAGCGGCAATGACATGCTGACTGTTGACTTTGCGTTTGTTGATTCTGCACTTGAGAAGAGAAGACCCATCAGGGACTTCTATGTAGTGGGGAATCAGGTTGCATACAGCAAGCTTAAGCGTTGGGTTAGGGGCGTGGGCATGGAGATCACTACCGAGATCACTCGCGATACGATCCAGGCGGCTATGGGACGGCAGTTCAAAGCCAAACTGGTTCAGGAAGAGTACAACGGTTATGTGAACAACAAGATCAATGGGTATTTTCCTGCGGATCATCAGTCCACGCCGCCTACTCAACCAGCTGCTTCGACTGGGGATGTAAACCAGCAAGCACCCGCTCAACCAGCAGAGGGTTTGCAAAAGGCTGAGTGGTCTTAGCTGAGTGACACAACTGGTTCGGTTGCTTATTGGTCCTCCATAAGCAACCGTTCTTACAACAAGCTTGGCCTACTTGTGGTTGGAAACGGGCCTTCACCAAAGCAATTAAATATAGGGGTATTTGATGATTAAGAAACAAGAACTTGTGGATAAGATAAAAGAGCTCGAAGGGACTTTAAGAGTTTCTGAAGACCAGGTTGAGCGGTTCATAGAAATCCGAGACAGGATGCTTAAAGAAAACCAAAAGCTTGAACAGAAGATTCAAAGCTTGGAACAGTTAGTTCCAAAGGATAAGTTAAAAGATCTTGATGACGCTACGATCTATCGTTTGTGTGATCCCAGTCTCATGGTCTTCCATGAAAACAGGGACATGGGTATAGACATTTACTGTGAGGAAACAAGAAGTCTTAAGCGTAGGCTTTTAACCAGGATACCGATCTCAGTCGATTATGAAAAACATGAAGAAATGAGCCTCAAGGAGAGAGCCGAGATGCTTGATCCATTAGTTTCTGCTATTGAGACTGCATTCAAGGATCACACTGACTACCACATCAATGTGGTCGCCTCTTTCACTAAAACAATTTACACCTATTAAAGGGGGTTATGTGAAAGAACTACCTAGCCTGGTTGGACTCTTAGAAGAGTTTTCAAAGAAATACAAGATCGATGCCATGGGCATGTCGCTTGATAAGGTCAAGGAAAAAATTAGCGGAGAAGATTTCATTCGACTTGATGAGCTAGTTAATCCGGTGAACCCCAATCGTTACAGGGTCACCGTGTACATTGAGATCGAAGCGAACAACGATGAGCATGCCATGGATAAGGTGACTGAGATTCTTAGTCAGCCAGCCGTGGTGTTCGATAATGTCTATAAGTTCTTTCACGTTGATGTGAAAGACATCACGGAAGGTGAGTGATATGGATCCAGCAAAGTTTGATATGGAAGTTGAATACAAGATCGATGGCAAGGTTGAAGTAGCCAAGATAGAAAACATTCCTTTTGCTGACATTCAAAAGCACATACCCGCTTCTGCCCAGGTGGTAGGAGCAATTGCAAAGAAGGTTAATAAAAATGAATAAAGATTATGGCACGTTAGAAAAGAACGTCCCGATAGGCATGGAGGATTCAAACAGCAAGGGCAGAGTAAAGTTTCTTAAATTATTTCCAGAGGTTGGTGATTGTAGATGGATTGAAGAGACTGAAAACCCAGTGGTTAGAGATAAGAGCGGTATGGTTAAAAGCAAAGCTCGCCATAGCGTAAATTCAATTAGAGTTAAGATGTATAAGTACGACCTAAGTCCCAAGATTAAAACATATTACAAAGATGATGGCTCTATATCTGGTTACAGGATTTGGAGGACTAAGTAATGAGTGAGCAACAGAAGGTTAAGTCAGACGGAAGCACTGCTTCGTACTACGAGCTTCCTGGGTACGCCAAGGAATTACAGCATTTGATATCACACAAGGATATGAATGCGCAGATTGGTGAAATATTCAGGGCATGTTATAGATATGGGCAAGCATCTCACAGTGATCAGCTGCGTGATGCGAAGAAGATATTGTTTTATGCAATAGCTGAAGTCCAACGACTGGAGAGAAAAGATGGTAGAGATTCAAGTTAAAAGTGAAGCGCACATCGAGGCTTTAGATGCTCTCAGGGAGTTGTTTGCAAATGCAATGGATAATGGGGTTGATCCTGATATTTTCATGGAATCCTGTTTATCTTTTGCACTGGCTTACCACCTTGAGTTTACTGACATAGCCGCATTGGAAGCGTTCATTGAACACGCGAAGAAAAATATGACCTCTTCAGGAACACAAGAGGAAATCATATGTCACTAGAGAGATCATTACATTTACACCGAAGGAAGCGCGCAGTAAACAAGATACTTGGCAAGAACGATCTAAAGGAATGGCCAAGAGAATACTGGAGCAAAACTTCTGAAAGTCTTCACAGGAATTATAGGTTAAATGAAGTTAAGGTATTATCAACAAGAAGCCATTGATGAAACGCTCAAGTGGCTGGACACGCAACACACTCATCCGTTGATTGTGCTGCCTACGGGCAGCGGTAAGACAGTTGTCTTTACAACAATCATCAAGCAGCTGTTTGATAGAGATCCCGATTGCAGGGTTCTCATCCTAGCCCATCGGCAGGAGCTAGTCAGCCAGGCGAAGGATAAGTTGTTGTCTGTCTGGCCATGCGCGCCATGCGGCATACTCGCTTCGGGACTGAAAGAGTTTGATGCCTCTTCCCCCGTAGTGATTGCAAGCAGGGACACACTGGCAACGCCCAAGAGACTGGAGGATGCAGGTGAGTTCGACTACATCATTGTCGATGAGGCTCACCATGTTGGGCTTGAGAAGGCCAGCCGTTATCAAAAGATATTCAACAACTTCAATACCACTCAGCACTATGCACCCAAGATATTTGGTGTGACTGCAACCCCATTTCGCA
>VTLG01000737.1_pt1 | contig 33974 bp, 17 predicted proteins | sample 4694571 | NCBI WGS metagenome assembly VTLG01 (sample SAMN12604809, study PRJNA352737) | marine metagenome | biome: ENVO:00000447; feature: ENVO:00000209|ENVO:00000569|ENVO:01000036; material: ENVO:00002151; isolation source: viral sequences binned using virsorter ...
TAAGCTTGAAGAAAACTCCCATGCTGCCCCTCGGTCAAATCATGGAGTACGTCTCACAGATATCGAAGCTCGCCTTAGTGCCCTTTCCAACAGGACACCTACGGTATACTTGGATGATATTAACACTCCCTCCCTATAATTCCGATGTCTGCACCAACACTTTATAAAGGAATAGTCGATACAGGTGCTTCCTGTCCATGCACAGGCTCTCCGTTCGTGATGAGTCCTAACGTACCTTTCCTGAAAGTAAAGATTAATGGTATGCAACCTATCAGGGATGGAGATAAAATGCCTAACAGTCCTGGAATGACTTGTACTAACAATCCATCTCCTTGCAGTAATGACCGTACAGTTATTGCTACAGGTTCACCCAAGGTATTGGTTGGTGGTAAGAGACTTGCTAAGATGGGAGATGTTTTAAATGCTGGTACTAACATTCGTGTAGGTGCTGCAGGTGCAGTTAAAGTTATTACGGGTTGACGGGTGTGTTATAATATAAGTACTTTGCAATATTATTATGGCGAGAAGTAAAGGATCATTGAGTGCTGGCGAAACGATAGAAGCAATACCCAAGAAGACTCGACAGGGAATGGGGAAGCATACTAAATACAGTGCCAGCTCTAGGAATGGAGCTAAGAAACGCTACCGAGGACAAGGAAGAAAATGACTGAATTCAACTATGTGGTTGGAAAACCTAGGAACCTTCAGTATAGGGAAGACTGGGATGATGATAAGGACGGTAATGTAGATACCGAAGAACGTGAGAAGTATAATCCAGAGGCAAGCGAGTAATCGCCCTATCGCCGAAAGCTCCGAATATAAACTATTATGACTACTGAAAATACGGGGTCGCCACATGACCCCGACTATAATATCTCTGTGAGTTCTACTCCAGATACGTTACGTGCAGAATATGTACCTCCTGTAGGGTCTGATGCCGAACGGACGTATAATCCTAATAAGCACTATCCCGATTATGTCTATGAGAGGGCAATGGACGGTGGTGTGCCTGATCCAGACTTTATGTGGCCTGATAGCGGTCCTGATAAGACTCAGGAGATGTTACATAGAATTTCTGAAGGGTTCAATAAGATTTTGATCCTTCAAAGGGACAATAGCGAAAAGCTTGATAAATTACATAAATTGTTAACTGATCATATCAATGACACAAAACCAACCGCATAATGAATGTTTTGTCCCATTTGGGCCATTAGTCTATAAAGGTGATGTAACAGGTGACTTCTTAGATTTCCTCAACAAACACCTTGATTCAGTACGATTAGATACTACAGAGGTTCGTGATAAGTTAGTTGGTAATATAGAAGCTCAGAAAGCTGCTCCTTACCCACAAAGGGAGTTTATGCAGTTTGTTAAACCCCATGTACATAATTACCTCAAGGGGTGTTATGAAAGAGAAGTAGCAACAGATCGTTGTATTAAGGATGGAAAGAACTCAGATAGATTTTTAGATCCAGATAATCATAAGCTTAGTTTTAATCTAGGGGATGGACCTTGGGTTAATTTTTCAGCTATGAATGAGTTTAATCCTATACACAATCATAATGGTATTATAAGTGCTGTTTTGTTCATAGATATACCAGAAGCTCTTAAAGAAGAAAGAGACACAAATGGTTTCATAGCAGAGACAGTAGGATGCTTAGACATAGTACATGCTCAACAACATGCTGTAATACATCCTAAGACAGGTAACCTGTATATGTTCCCTGCTTATCTATGGCATTTGGTTTATCCTTATCATTCTGATATTGAAAGAATATCAATGTCTTTCAACTTAACAGAAGTAAGGTTTGATGATATGATCATGGAAGGTGGACTTGTAAACTATCACTAAAAAACAATGGAAGATTTATACCCCAGAGGAGCAGACGAAGAAGTTAGTAATTTACTTACTGAAGCAGATGCTGATGCATGGTTAAAGAAGACCAAGAAGAGAGATATTAATAAAGCGAAAACTGAAGATCTATATCCACATGAACCAACCTGATACACATCTGAAGGATTTTATTCATATAGAAAAAGGCATTGTACCTCCTAATCTTTGTAACTATATTGTTGAAGATATTAAAACGAGAGAATGGCAAACTCATGCATGGTATAATCAGGTAACTGATGAAATGAGCTCTGAACCATTAAATGAGCCTGAGGTTCAGGAAATGACTTCAGATCTTCATTTGTTACTTACACCTCATATGATGAGTGCTGGTAATGAGTATAGTAAACAATACACGTATCCCTCTGAAAGAACACAACATATATTAACTGAGTTTTCAGGAGTAAGATTTAATCGTTATAATGGAAGTCAGCATATGCGTCAACATCATGATCATATTCAGGCACTTTTTGATGGTAAAATAAGAGGAATTCCAATATTAAGCTTTATAGTAAATCTCAATGATGACTATGAGGGTGCTGATTTGTATTTTTGGGATGATTATACTATTAATCTAGGTAAAGGTGATATTGTTATGTTTCCTTCAATATTCCTATATCCTCATGGTGTTACTGAGGTAACAAAAGGAACACGTTATTCAGCAGTATCTTGGGCTTGGTGATATGAAACAAAGAGGACCAGAACATCAAATCATTCCTAAATGGTTAACTGAAGCTGAATGTGATATACTATACAATCGTGTTATAGAAACAGAAGAATACGTTAAATCAACTGGAGCTGACGAAGCTGCAGCTTTGGGTCAATATTCAGCGTATAAAGAAACAGATGCCCTTGGTGGTAGAGCAGGATCTTATAATCATCTAGATGATCCAGTTATTTACAATATTATGATGCCTGCTATCCGCAGAATTTTTAATGTTGGATTAAATGTAAGAATGTGGGCAAATACTTTTAGAAATGGTGAAGGTCTTGGTAAACATGCTCACAGAGATGCTGCAGATCCTAAAGGTCCAAAAGAGAGTTGGGCATCATGTGTTGTATATTGTGGTGGTCCTACAGATGGTACATGGTTTAACTTCCAAGTGAAGAAGGGAGTTTACGAGGATTTCCATATAGAGAATAAGAAGGGAGATCTTATTGTATTCTCTGCAGATGTACCACACTGGGTTCCTCCTCATGATACAGATGGTATTCGTGTGTCTATAGCGTTTGATGTTAGTGCAGGTAACGGAGTGGGAGATGTTCGCATGTTAAGACCAGTAAAGTGATATACATAATATATTACTCAAACTATGCTTGATGCCTACCGTTACAAAGTTTAAGGACTTTTCTCTTTCTTTCACAAGAAATAAGATCACGAATGATCTACTTGTGAAGAAGGAGAATGCTGCTATTAAGCAAGCGGTATTAAATATCCTTCTTACAGAGAAGGGAGAAAGATTATATAACAGTGACTTTGGATCTGATGTCCGTGGATATTTGTTTGAACCATTGGACTATGCTACAGCAGGTCTTGTTCAGACTGCGGTAGAAGATTGCTTAGTCGATTATGAACCTAGGATTAATATACTACAACTTAGTGTAATACCTGATTTTGATCAGAATGGATTTGAAGTGCATTTAGCTTTCTCTATTACAGGTAGGGATGATCTTCCACCTCAAGATATTGAGTTCTTCCTTAATCGTACCCGATAATGCCTTATACTCAAGTTGCTAATTTAGACTTTGCGGATATTAAGGCCGCACTTAAAGATTATATGAGAGCACAGTCAGATTTTACTGACTATGACTTTGAAGGGTCTGCTATTACCACGTTTCTGGATGTTCTAGCATATAACACTTATTATACAGCATTTAACACCAACATGGTGGTAAATGAAATGTTTATTGACTCTGCGACATTGAGAGATAATGTTGTAAGCTTAGCAAAGCAAATTGGATATAGACCTAGATCAGCAACTGCTCCAAAAGCAATTGTTGATTTTGTAGTTAATTATCAGGGTGGTGGTACTCCACCTGATACACTTGTACTAAAGCAAGGAACAGGATTTGTTACTAATTACGATGATACTCTATATCAATATGTCGTAATTGAAGATCAGGAAGCTCCTCTTGTTAATAATACAGCAACATATGAGGGAATCGACATATATCAAGGTACTTTATTAACTCAGTCTTACACAATTAACACTGCTCTTAAGAATCAGCGTTTTATTATCAATAATACTGGTACAGATGTATCAAGTATCCGTGTAAAGGTGTATAAACAAAAAGGAGATACATCTTTCTTAACATTTAGTAGTGCAGAGAACATTTTAAACCTTGATGGTACATCGGAAGTCTATTTTGTAGAGGAAATAGAAGATGAGAACTATGAAATATTTTTTGGTGATGGAGTATTTGGTAAAAAGTTAGATAATGGGACTTATGTAGAGATAACGTATCTTACTACATCTGCAGATGCTACAAATGGAGCAAAGACATTTAATTTCTCTGGTTTGATAAATGATAAGATCAATCCTAGCAATAGCTTTCCTTACAATACTTCTGTAACCCTTGTAAATGCTTCTACAGGAGGTGCTGGTGTAGAATCAGTCTCTTCCATCAAGAAACAAGCTCCAAAGAGTTTTGCGACCCAGGACAGGGCAGTTACAGCAGATGATTATGTTTCTATTATTAAGAAGGTTTATGCTTCTATATCAGATATCATTACATTTGGTGGAGAGGAAGATAATCCTCCCGAATTTGGAAAAGTAAAGATTGCAATTAAACCAGATAATGCTAGTACTATTTCATCATATACTAAGAATGAAATAGTTAAAGCTTTGAAGAATTATTCAGTTGCTTCTGTTACACCTGTAATTGTTGATCCTTCTATTCTTTATATCGAGCTTAATTCGACAATAAGTTTCAAAACTTCCAAAACAACTTTAAGTAAAGCAGAAATTCAATCTAAAGTTATTAAAGCAGTTGAAGATTATATTTCTTCTGCAGAGACAGAGAAGTTTAATGGTAAATTCCGTCATAGTAGATTTGCATCAGTTATAGATGGTGCTGATGGTTCCATTAACTCAAACATTACTAATGTAACCCTTAGAAAGGATTTCTATCCTATATTGAATTCTACTTATTATTATGAACTTTGTTTTGTAAATGAGTTTAGAGATTCTTGTGATGCATCAGTAATGAAGTCAACTGGTTTCGTAGTCAGTGAGTATCCTTCCTTCACAGTGTATTTGGAGGATGATACCTTCGGTAAAATAGACCTATATAGACTGAATTCCCTTACTGGTGAGAAAGTATATCTTAAGAAAGGTGTAGGTGATATTAATTACACTCACGGTGAAATTAAATTATACGATCTTACAATCATTAAGGGTAGTTTTACTGATAATAAAATTGAAATCCGTGTAGAACCTGCATCAAGAGATGTAGATGCTGTACGAGAACTATATCTTGACGTTGATATCTCCAAATCCAATTTTAGTGCAGTTCCAGAATGAACGTAAAGTCTAAAAATATCTCGGCACTGATTGAAAGTCAGTTACCTGGATTCATCGTAGAGGACTATGAGTACTTTGTAAAGTTTCTCAAATCTTACTATGCTCATCAAGAGCTTAGTGGTGGTGTTTTAGACATTGTTGCAAATTTAACAAAATATCGTGATATTAATTATTACGATAAAGAGGTTCTAACACAGTCCTCGAAAACCATTGGTATAACTGGGATCTCAGATACTAGTATAAATGTACTATCGACTGAAGGGTTCCCTGATAGTGGACTTGCTAAAATTGATGATGAGATATTCTTTTATGCATCAAAGACATCTAATCAGTTTAATGGTGTTGCTAGGGGTGTAAGTGGTAATACTGAACTTGGAGATCTTTATAAGCTCAGTACATATGTTTCTACTACTGCAGATACACACGCAGCAGATACTAAGGTAGAAAACCTTAGTAATTTGTTCTTGTATGCTCTTGTAAGGAGCTTTGAGTCAGAATACCTTGCTGGTATACCTGAGAAGTACTTGCGTGGTGAGATCGATAAGAGAACCCTTATAAAGAACATCTCTTCTTTCTACAAATCAAAGGGTACTAAGCGTTCTATTCAGTTTATCTTCAATTCTCTTGTAAGTAGTGAAGATAATGATGTTTATTTTCCAAAAGATACTACACTTAAATCATCGGAGTCTGATTGGATTAATGTCCATGCTTTGAAAGTAGTTATTACAAGTGGTGATCCTAAAGATTTAATAGGTAAGGTTGTTACAGAGAGTGGAGATAACTATGCTTCTGCTGTAGTTGATAATATAAAGCAATTAGAAGATGTTGATGGTGCTAATGTATGGGAATTAATTCTTGCTCCATCTACAATCAATAATCAGTTTACTATATCAAATAAGACTAAGCTCAAGAAAGCAATTACCTCTAATGATCAAACAGGAGATGTTATAGATGTTGATTCTACTTTTGGATGGGAGAAAGAAGGAAAGATATTTGTAGATGGTGAAGTTATTGAGTATTCTAGTAAAACTATAAGACAGTTTAAGATCAAGAATAGGATATTAACTAGAACTCATAATATAGGATCAGCACTTTATAGTGATAATAGAATTAAAGGGAATAATGTTGAGTTTATAGCACTTGGTGTAGTTTATAATTTATCACCTACTACTTCAACACCATATGGTATTGAGGGTGAACCTTTAGTAGTAGAAGATTCTGGATTTGATACAGTTGATCCTAAGATTAAGAAAAGTGATGGTACTGTTAGATGGTTACCTAATGATGATGCGAATTATACTCCTCTATCAGGAGATCCTAGAACACAAGCATCTGTAAATGATGCTATACCTGGTATACAGAGAATCTTTAGTGATGATAACAATTATTATATCTGTACTAGTGGTGTACCTGTTAATAGGACTATGTTCTATAATCAGACAATACCTGCTACAGAGACAGTTGTCGAACAATCCTTCTTAAGAACTATAAGAAAGAATGCTATTACAACTACTGAAGTTTATAAGAGTCCAAGAAAAGATTTTGGTATATTAGTAGATGGTTCCTTAGCCTACACACATAAGCATCAAGATGGTGTATTTTATGGTGGTCTTACTAAGATAGATGTTACTACACAAGGAAGTGGTTATTCCAGACCTCCTTATGTACTTGTTAACACAGAACCGTTTAAGGCAACTGCTGTATTATCTGGTAGTGTAGTTGAGTCAGTTAGAATAGATGTTGCTGGTTCGTATACTGCTGCTCCTATTGTTGAAATAGTATCTGGTAGGAATGCGGTATTAACACCTGTTATCACACAAGGAGCAATAACGAGCTTAGTAGTTACTGATCCTGGTGAATACTATTCTGCTCCTCCAACCATTAGAATAGTTGATGCTTTAGGAAGAGGTAGATATGCAGAGTATACTGCTACTGTGTCTGCTACTGGACAAATATCTGAATGTATTAAAGTAAATGGTGGATCTTTCTATAGTGAAGGAAATGTTGTAATCGAAGTTATACCAAGTGGTTCTGGTGCACTTGCAAGTTCTTCAATATATGAGTGGATCAAGAATAGATTTGTAGAAGAGACATTAGATTCTGAATGGGGAATCTCTCATCTTAATGATAGAGGATACAATAACTACGGTACTGTATCATATCCACCAACACTTAGAGGAAATGATACGGGAACTAATCATTCTCCTATCATTGGATTTGCGTATGATGGTAACCCTATATACGGTTCTTACGGATATTCTGATCCTGTAGATTCTTCTAGTAGCATTGTGAGGATGCAATCAGGATATTTGAAGTATGGAACTAGACCAAATGGACCATCTCTTGTTACATATCCGCTAGGATCGTTCATACAAGATTATTATTACGCAGATAGATACGGAACTGTAGATAGGAATAACGGAAGATATTGTGTAACACCAGAATATCCAAATGGAACATACGCATATTTTGCGACATTTGATAATCTAGGTGATCCAGAATTCCCATATCTGATTGGTGAGAATTTCTATTCTTTGCCTCTTGCTGCTAACTACGATCAGAATCAAACACAGAATGATCTCCCATTGGACGCTGTACGCCTCCGTGGGGTCGATACACCCGATAATGGTCGTAAGACTAGGGGAGTTGTTAAAGACGTTTCTGCTGGTAGTTTAGATGCATTTCAGGTATACAGCTCATCTGATAATTTTAGGGTTGGTTCATCTATTGTTCTAGATGATACTGGTACTGGTGGTGTAGATGCTGCTGGAACCATCTCAGCAGTTAAAGGAAATACTGTAGAAGAACTACAAGCTACGGATGCAAAGAGAGTAGCTAAAGTTCAGATTACGGAAAATTGTTATGTCTTTGGTGGAGATACAATAACACAAACATCATCTGGTGTAACTGGTAAGGTTGTTGGTGATGTTCTTGATGGTAAAATCCTTGTTCTTGAAGATGTTACGGGAACATTTGATCAAACGGGTTTATTTGACTCCACAACATTGAGTATTAATATCATTCTCAATACAAATGCTACGTTCACTGCTGGTGCAATTATAGAGTTGACTAATGGTACTGTTAACAAAGTCGATTCTGTAATAGCAACAGGTGAAGTAATTGAATCTACTGATAGGAGAAATTCTGTTAAGCTTAAAGTATTGACTGGTACTTTTGCACAACAAGCAGGATACTTCCTTAGAAGTAATAATTTATTAAACACTGTTGGTGCAGAGATCTTATCAACTACAAGCTTAAGTACGGGTTTAATACCATTCATTGTTAATACGAATATTGCATTAGTTGAAACTGATGGTGATCATGCACTTGGTGTAGGTGATGTTGTATATGTTGAAATAGATCCTGATGATTCTATATCGACAACAACTTACTATGTTCAATTAGGAGCAACACAAGAGATTGATATCAAGTCACTAACATTATCAACACAGATTGATGATCCTGGATTAGGAAGAGCTGATTTAGTTAATGGTGGTGCTGATTATGCAGCAAACACATATGAAGATGTAGAACTTATATTTGTTGATCAGAATGCTGCTAGAACTGACTTAGGGAAAGTCGGCGACTCAAATAATGCAAAAGCAACTATAGTTGTATCAGATATTGATAGTACAGGACTAGGGTCTGTAACAAATGTTACAATCACTACTAAAGGATCTAGTTACAAGAAGGGTGATGTTCTTACTGTTGAAGATACATCATTAAACAGATCAGGTGCTTCTACTAATACTCAACGTCTACGTTTAGTAGTCGATCATATTGGATTCGCTACTGGTGAGACTGTATTGAAATTAGACTCTATTAGAGGATTAGCAAAAAATGATCTCCTATTAATAGGTGATGAGATTGTTAAGATAAACTCTATATCAGAGTCTACCACTTCAGTAACTGTCACAAGGGCACAGAATAATACTAGTGATATAGATCATTTTGATAATGAGGTTGCTACTCTATATGGATCTAACTATAGATTCACAGTTGGGGATCTTCTTCCTGTTACAGGTACATCATTAGATCCTACAATCATTTCATATGATAATAACAAGTTGATTATAGAACACAATCAAGGATTCTTTGCGAATGGAGATTTTACTCCATATAAGATTACAGATCAAGCTACATTGTTTGATGAGAGTGAACCTAAAAAATTGATTGATATTGATAGTGCTACAGATTATAAGATTGTAACAAAGATATCTTCATCTGTTTCTGGTCCATATGAAATATCACCTAACCTTAAGATACAAGAGTATTATCAATATAGATTTGATTTGAGTCATTATACAAATGGCGAATCTGAGTTTATTATATCTCCTAGTCAGAATGATAATATTATTGCACCAGAGGTTGTTAGCATTGGTACTCCTGGTACTGCAGGTGCTTACTCATATGTTAAGTTTGGGTATGGTCCTAGACTTGGTGATGTTAAGCTTGATGGTATATTGACTAATAGAGTACCTAGAACTTATCAACGGTATTACTATAAGTCTATTGTGAGAACAATGGTAAATGGAACTAAAGAAATAAGGATAGGTCCATCTACAAGTATTGTTGATAATAACAATTATATTGAGCTTATAAATGATCCATTACAAGGGCAGAAGTTAATTTCTGATGCACTCACGTCTTCTACTCAATCTACTGGTACAGGAGTTAAAGTATCATTTGTTACAACTGATAGATTTGTCTATGAGTTAACAGAAGATCCTGAGTGGTATGGAACTGGTAATATCAAGTATACTACAAAATCTAAAGGTGCAACTGGTGCTATTGCTGAAGTTGAGGTATCTAACCTTGGTTCTGGTTATAGAAAAGTTCCTGGTGTATTAGGAGCAGAATTAGATAGCAGTAGAGCTGCAGATGTTACTGCACAATGGGATTCTGTAGAAAAGAATATTGTTGGTGTTACAATCAACAAAGCTGGATTCAATTACTCTAAACCAAAAGTTGTTGTAGTTGATGGTGATGGATCCGAAGCAAGGTTCGATGTTTTAAAAACTGCTGATAATAGAATAGCAAATGTTATTGTAACAAACAAAGGAAAGAACTACACATACAAACCACAACTTAAGGTTGTTGAAGGTGATATTAGAATATTTGCTTTGGGTTCTTCTATAGGAGCTCCAAAGAATGTACAACTTGAATTTAATGGATCTGGAATTTGGAATGATACTTCAATATTAAGAAAGCATAAGGCAAGTGATGTTATTATCTTGGACACAACAGATGATTTCTTAAGTGGGGAGAAGGTAACCTCTGGACTTGCAGAGGGTACTGTTACTAATGGTGGATGGAGAATTGGATCTAATATTCTTAAGGTATCTGTAACTAAAGGTGAGTTTATTGTAGGTCAAACTCTTACTGGTAGTGCCAGTAATTCAACTGGCACAATAGTTTCTGTTCAGGGAGCAGATTTTTCTACTGATCTAAGATCGTATTATGATAATCTTGGTACTTATACTTCTGATAAAGGTAAAGTTGGTATAAGAACTCATAAGATAGCAGATAATAAATTCTATCAAGATTATTCTTATGTTATCGAGTCTAAGACACAGATAGAAGACTGGAGAGATCTTATTAAGGATTCAGTTCATCCAGCTGGATTTAAGATGTTTGGTGAGCTTAATATAGATGCAAAGGTAGATGTAAAGGTAAGTAATAATTCTAAGACTACTCAAGTTTCAACATTAAAACTATGGGATGAGAATAGCAACAATGCAAGCATTGCTGATAGTAAAAGATATCATCAAACTATTGTAAACTTATCTAAGGATATTAATGTATTGAGAGGTAATGGATCTCTTACAGAGAAAGCAAGTGATACATCTGGATTAATTGCTAAAGAGATTAAACTTACTCCAGCATTTGATGGTACTTTTGATCAGTATGGTAATATCTCTGGTACAAGAGAATTTACTATTGTTGATGCTGAGACTAACAATCCAATAACTCCATATAATGCTATGGCTTTGACCATAACATTAGATGCAGTATTACAAGAACCAGAGACTGCTTATACTGTATCTGGTGATAAGATTACTTTTGCTACAGCACCATTTGGTACTAGACAAGAGGGTAATAATACAATTGCAGCAACTAAGTTTATTGGAAGATTATTCCAATTTAAGGAAGCTTCCAAGAATCTTCAGTATTTGAAAAAGATTAGACCTATCTTCCAAAAAGAAGGTACATGGATTGATGCTGCTAATCAATTGCGTTTTAATAGGAATTTCATCCAAGAAGAAGCAGTTGGATATGGTAAATCTAAGTATCCTAACTTAACTTGGAATACTAAAGAATCTAAGTGTGTTAGAGATGTTGGATTAATTTTAGATGCTTACGAACACGATCTTAGATTTGGTGGTAATAGTGCTTCTCATCATGCAGCAACAGAGTATTTCAACGAGACAACTGTAGAAGCTTCTGCTGTTGAGATATACAAATATACTATGAATTTGTGTATTGCTGCAGCAAGGAATTGGGATATATCAGTTAAGAACTGTACCGTATCTCAAGGACAGGATGTTGTTACACTTCCTTCTACTTTAGGTATATGTGTAGGAATGAATGTAAGTAGTGGTAATCAATTTGATGAAGGTACTATAGTTACTGAGATAGTAAGTTCTACACAGATTAAAGTTTCCAAAGCAGCAAACATTGCATACCCAGCTCAGAATATTAGTACAGTCGTTAATAACAGTGGAACCACTAATTATGGTCCTGTTACTGTTTCTACTGGTGGTGTATTAAATGTTGGTATTGGAGCAACTACAACTGTTTATTCTACAATTAACAATATTGATGAGATAACCTTCTCATTCAGTAGAATTAATAATGGTAAGTTCATGGATGCTGCTAAGCTTATTGAAGGAAATAAGAAATATATTTCAGAAGAGACTATTGGTTGGACAAAAGCAACATATCCAAATTTGGTAATACCTAATGAAGATAAGTGTCAAAGAGATACTGAGTATCTTATAGATGCAATGGTATACCATATAAGATATGGTGGTAACTGGAATGTTGTTGATTTTGGTGAGAGATATTATTACAAGAATAAACTTAATCACATAGTAGATCAGAAAGAAGAGAGTGTTGCTGCTTATACAAAAGCAACTCAACTTATGGTTGAGGCAATGAAGAACAATCTTCCAACTGGCACATATACTACTATTGTTCCTTATGAAGATACTACTGTCCTTGCTGATCCTAATGGTCCTTATGTAACAACTTGTGCTGAAGTAGAATCTGCATTGAATAGTTACATTCAAATAGTCACTAAGACTATTAATAAAGGTCCAAACTTATTCACTAAGGTTGAAGATAATAATCAAAGAACTGGTAATTGGACTACGTTAAGAACATTAACTAACATAAACATCCTTGCTAAGGATAATGTGTTTACAGAGTGTGATACTGTAGTATCTGCTTTAAATTCTCTGTTTTTAAATGTTGAATCTATACTAAACGGTAGTACTGTGGTTAAGTCTTTACCAGACTATTTCAACAATGAAAATAAAGAGTTTGAGTTATATTATACTGATAATACACCAGTAAAAACTGAGGTTGAACATAATCTTATAGTTGGTATTAATGGTATCTTCCAGAATGCTAAGTATGATGAGACATTCCCTAGATTGAATTCTTATTATATTAAGAGAGCTGCTGGTGCTAGTGATCCTGATAGAATTCTATTTTCGGAAGCACCTAAGTGGAAACAGAGTTTGAATACACTAACTGTTCAAGAACCTCTTGCTGTAGATAAGTTCTTCGCACATAATATTGGTGGTTATGTGAGGATGAGTTTACAAGAAGAGAACTTTAATGGATCTATTAATGGACCATTCATTATGAGAGATGAAAAGACTGGTGATGTAGTAGTTGTTGATGATGATAGATTTGCTTTTGTTTATATTGATGGAATATTACAGAAGAGGAGTACTGCATACACTATAAACGAATCTAGTATTACATTCAGTCAAGCTTTGAAGAAAGGTCAGAGTGTTAGTGTTGTTTTATTAACAGGCACTTCTGTTGATCAGTTATTAGATGCATTTAATGTAGAACCAGATCGTTTCTTTAATGAAGTAACTATTACAGTTACTGGTGGTTCTGCAGAATATGCTACTTTCATTTCAGCTGTGAGAGATGGTGCAGTAGTTTATCAATTTACTGATAACTCTTGGCCAACACCTGATGTATACACAACTATTGGTATGGTTAGAAAGTATAACCAAACCGCTAGTGGATGGGATGTTACTCTCATTGCTCAGAATCCTAAGATTGATCTTACCAAACCTTTAAGAATTGCTGCAACTACTGATCTTCAGACTGCATCATATACTGAGGTTGATTTATCTGCTCTTACTACAGCAGTTACATATAATGATGTTGATGGTAAGAGACTTCTTAGGAAAGATAGTGTCTCTTGGTTGTATGATAGGGTTAAACCTACTATAACTTCATTAGAACCTGGTGATCATATTAAGATCGATGGTGAGGATGATTATAGAACTGTTAAATTAACTCCTAGAGAATCTGCATCATTAGGTCATGTTGAAGATACACAAGTCACCGATAATGTAGGTGTTGTATCTGTTACCAATTATAATGGTGATAGTAAAGGAGAAGGTCTTGATGTTAAAGCAGTTATTACAGGAGATACTGTAACATCATTGAATTGGAATAAGACTGTTCTTGGTTCCAATCCACAAGCTCATAATTATGATACACCACCAGTATTAACATTTGAACCAGTTGATCTAAATGGTGGTGGTGCTAAAGCACATGTTATTGTTGATGGTGGTAATGTTATTGATGTTATCTTAGAATCTGGTGGTAGTGGATATACTGCTCCACCTGTTGTTAATGTATCTCGTGGTTATGATATTATTAAGAAGACTAGACAGTTTGATACCAAATATCTCCGTAAAATTGAAGACACTATAACTGGTCTTAGTTCTCTAAATACTACATCATTAGTTGGGGAAGCAACACAGTTAGCATATGAGTTTACTCATAGTGTCGCTGCAGCATCTTCCCAGAGTGATCAAGTTAAAGTTACTCAACAACTCGTTAGGGATAATAAGGTTTCTGTTGGAGCAACAGAGATTCATGTTACCACACCTCATAGTATTACTCAATCTGCAATGGGAACAACCACATTGTTGACTCATTCAATCAAACAGATTGAGCTTGATAACACGTTATCAATGACTGGAACAGTTACATTAACGACTCCTACTAGTAGTCCTACTATTGGTATGGGTACTTCAACATCAGCAGTCCTTTCAGCAACATTATTAGATACTGACTTCGATTGGACTGATGCTAATGTTATGGTATCAACTACTGCTGCATTCGATGCAACAGGTGTGATACAAGTCGGTAAGTTCCGTATCGCTTATAGTTCAAAATTATCTGATCGTTTTATCGTTGATTACGGTAGTTCAGATACTATTCAACCTTCAGGTCTAACAACTGAAACTGCAGGAACTGTAGTTAGACAAGTATAAATATAAATAACTCGGATATCCTGTAGTACAAAACTACCCAATTTTCAATTATGTCGGCAATCATATCAGAAAAGTTTCGCATTTTTAATGCACAACAATTTCTAGAATCCCTTACGGAAGGTGCAAACGATACTAGTGCGGATCGTGCACGTATGTATTTCTTCGTTGGTCGTTCGGATCAATGGGATTCTTATTTGGAGATCTATGATCCCAATGCTACTGCATTTAATGTCGGTGAAGAAGTGTATGATGCTGGTGCTGCTGGTGCTACTGCATACGGATCTACAACATGGAAAGCAACTATCCGCAAGGTAAATCCTAATTCAATTCTTGTTTATTCTCCTACCCCTGCTGCTGGTACACCGACTGCTGGTAACGTAATTAAGGGATATACAGGTGGTTCTGATACTGGTGCTGAAGCTAAAGGTGGTGTGTATCGTATTGCCGATGAAACGAATGCACCTGCTCCTTTAGATAACCAAGAAGAAAAGCAGAGTATCTATGACGAGCTCATTGCTGCTAAAAGGGTAGAGTCATCCAATGTTGTTTCTGTAGTTTCACGTTATAACTGGAACACAGTTACCAACCCTAAGTTTGATATGTACAAGCCTGACTACAGTGCTGCACCTGCTTCAGGTGGTACTGCTAAGGCTGCTGCTACAGGAGCAACTTCATTAGGAGCTTCTAAGTTCTATGTTATGAATAATAACTACGAAGTATTCAAGTGTCTTTACAATAAGGAAGATACAGTTGCTGGTGGTGGTAACGCATCTGATATGCCTACTACAGCAAACAACTATGCTTCTGGTGTATATACTGGTCCTACTGACGGATATCGTTGGAAGTACCTTTATACAATGACCACACAACAGGTCATGGATTTCTTATCCAGTGACTTCATGCCTATTGGTACATATGCTGGTCCAGCTGCTACAGCTGGTGCTATTGATACCATCTTGATTTCAGATGCTGGTTCAGCTCTTCCTACTGGTGCTACTCTATATGGTCCTATCTTAGGAGATGGAGCAGATGGTGTTGCTAAGATTACCACTGATGGTACTGGTGCTATAAGTGCTGTTGAAGTTGAAACCGCAGGTAATGATTATACTTATGGTAGTGTTGCACTTAAATCTGGTACAGGTACTGGTGCTGGTGGAAATGCTTATGGTTTATTCTCTGATGCAAGTTTAAGTACTGCTGAGAATATTTCTGGAACTGCTCGTGGTGCTCTTGAAGTTATTATTCCACCTGCAGGTGGTCATGGTGCTAACCTTGCACAGGAGCTTAACGGCAAGCGTGTTATGGTTAACGTCCGTTTGACCTATGCAGAAGGATCTGGAGACTTCCCAGTTGATAATGACTTCCGTAGAATCGGACTTATTAAGGATCCACTGCAGTGGGGATCATCAAACTATGCTACTGCAAACACCCTTTCTGGTGTATACGCCGTAAGAGTTAATGGAACTGGTCTTACTAGTTCTTCTTTCGGAAAAGATAATACAATCACACAAACTTTAAATGGTGGTGCTGGAACTGCTAAAGGAACAGTTGTTTCTTGGACTGCAGATGGTAATGGTAATGGTGGTATTCTTAAGTACTTCCAATCACCTAAAGCACATACTGATAATGGAGTAGTAAGAGCATTTGAAAACAATTCAAGTTCTGCTATCGTTGATGGTGGTACTTCTGTATCAGTTAACCCTGATAGCACATACTCATCAACTACCGAAGGCGTAACATTTGCAAGTGGTTTGGCGAATCCAGAGATCAAGAATAACTCTGGAGAACTCGTATACATAGAGAACAGGAGACTGATTACTAGAGCTGCTGACCAAATAGAGGACATCAAGCTAGTAATCGAATTCTAATCTTCCATGTTAGCTTTGGTTTACGATGCCACAAAAGACGAATCTAAATGTAAGTCCATACTATGATGACTACAGTGCGTCTAAGAATTTTTATCGACTTCTTTTTCGACCTGGATATTCAATACAAGCGAGAGAACTAACTCAACTTCAATCTGTACTCCAAAATCAGATTGAATCTATTGGACGTAAACAATTTAAACAAGGTGATCTAGTTATTCCTGGTGAAGTAGGATTAAACAATAAACTAGATTACGTTAAACTTTCTTCTGTTACTGAAGTTGCAGTATCAGAGGGAGGTAATATTGTCTTTAAAAAATATGATATTAAACAACTAGTAGGTCAGACGTTAAAAGGCATCACATCTGGCGTTACTGGTACAGTTGTATCCACTAGATATAGTACTACTACAACTGCAGACACACTATATGTGAACTATACTAGTAGTGGTAATTCTAATAATGAGTCTACTTTTAGACAAGGTGAGACTCTAGAAGTTGTTGCTGGAGTAAATACTCCACTTATGGTAGTTGGAACTGATGGAAGTGTTCTACCTACCTCTATTACTTTAAAGGATCCTGATACTGATGTAGAGACCTCTATCACTAGTCCAGCAATGGGCTTTGCTTCTGCTGTACAAGTTGAAGAAGGTATCTACTTCGTTAATGGTCATTTTGTTCGTAATGATTCTGATCTTATCATTCTAGAACCATATATTGATACTCCATCTGCTAAAGTTGGATTTAAGATTACAGAGTCTTTAATCACTCCTGAAGAGGATGGAACACTTTATGATCAGGCAAGAGGGTTTGCAAACTTTAGTGCTCCTGGTGCTCATCGTCTATCAATCACTCTAGGATTAGCTAAGTATGAGTATAATGCTTCTACAGATAGCAACTTCATACAACTTCTAACTGTTAAGAAGGGATCTGTACAGAAGAAGGTAAAACAAGCAGAATACAATGTAATTGAAGAGACTCTAGCTAGAAGAACATATGACGAGTCTGGTGATTATGTTGTTGAAGCATTCCCAACAGAATTAAGAGAGTATTACCAGAAAGACGGTAACAAAGGTCTTTATGGTGTAGGTGTTGATGGAACTGTTAATGGTTTAACTATTACTGAAGCATCCCAGAAGATGATTGCAGCAGTAGGAGTTGGTAAAGCATATATTAAGGGTTATGAGATTGTTAATAAAGAGAGTAAGTATTTAACTGTTAATAAGTCAAGAGAGTCACTTGAGAGAGATAACATAACTCTTAAGCATAGTGGTCTTGCAAGCTTCTATCTAACTAATACTTATAATTCAGTTCCTTTAAATTCATTTGATGCTGAGTTAACATCATATCCAACATTATATCTTAATAGTACATTTGGTGATGGATCATTAGGTCTTAATGGTACAGAAGATAAAACTGATGGTAAGGTAATATCTTCTCACAAGCAAACTCGTAATAGAAGAGCATTTACATCTGATGCTGATGTAGCAATCAAGACTGTACTTATTAATATTACATCAACTGCGGCTGGTACAACATTTAGTGAAATAGTACCAACTTCATGGGAATCATCACATGGAAGTTTCTGGGTAAGAAAAGGTGGTTCTGGTAATGCTAATGAAGCAGTAGAAATTACATCTCTTGCTTATTCCAAATTTAGTGGTTCTGATGCAGACTTCCCATCTTCTTTTAAAGGAAGTGCTTCTTATGTTGAATTCACTTTTATCGGACCAAGAGATATTGTTGATACACATTTGAGAGATTTCACTACTGTTGATAGTGGTACTGATAATAGAACTAGACTTTACTTCTCACAAAATGGAGCAGAGCAATCTACTTCAACTGATGTATTTGGTTACATAGTTTCTTACAGTGAGATGATTGTTCCTACAATCGGTCTTGCTAAGCCTAAGGATTTCCATTTACAAGAAAGAGGTGTTGGATTTAATCCAGATTCTGATACTATTCTTTCTAAAGGAAGAATTGCTGGAACAAGTAAATATAATACGACTTTCAAGATGTCGTATTTCAACCCAACTTTCTTAACTAAGATAACTGTAGATAGTGATATACCAGCTCCTTCAGCAGGTAATATTCCATTCCAAGCTGGTACTTATATTACTGGTAGTAAGAGTGGTGCTTATGGAGTAATAGAAGGATCACCAAAGGGTCTTCTATCTTCTGGTAATAGAATTTATTGTAAGGTTCTTAATGGAGAGTTTGTTCAGGGAGAAACTATATTTGACGAGAAAGGAAATTCTCTGAGGATTGCTAGAGAGAATACTATATCTCATTTTGTAGTGGATCATAGAGGAAATAACTATGGTGCATTAGAGACTTTAATTGTAGATGGTGTATCATATGATACATCTGTTATAACTTCTACTATAGATTCTGCAGATGGTTATGCTGCAGCGACTATTAAAAATAGAGATGCATTATCTAATGTCTACTCATCACCGCCATCAGTAGCAGTTAAGACTACTTCTACTAGTTTTGTTGCTGGTAATGAAGCAATAGTACGTGCTGTATTGTTTAAGAATGTCGTACAAACATACACACCACAGAATGTTAAGTCTATGTGGGCTAGATTTGGTGTAGCACCTGTAGGAGCTTTAGCACCCAATCTATTCACTAGTGATGTTGAGTTGTTTAGAGAGAATTATGTTACCAGTACTACTATAACTGACTTTAGTTTTAGTGGTGTAGAGGGTAATCAGTATATCGAGTGTACAGGTTTTGGTGGTAATGCATCGAAGAGTCTTGTACAAGGAGATTTGGTCCAGTTCAGTGATGCAAACAACAACCTTATTCAGGCAATAGTACAACAGGCAACATCACCACAAGGAACTAAGAAATCAAGAATATACTTAGATTCTTTACTTCCTTCTACTGTAAGTAGTACAACTGTACTAAGAGTAAGACCAAAGATTGAGAATGGATCTAAATCTACTCTAATATTCCCGACTGGTAGTAAGCAGATTAAATCATTAGTTAAGAATGTTGATGATACTGCTATTAAGTACTATCAAAGAAAAGATTTTGTATTGGATTCATCTTCTACTGGTGGAACAGTAACATTTAAGGCACAGTTAGAATTTGGTACACAGAAATTTGTAGAGTTTAGAGAGACCAATTTTATTCTTACTGTTCTTAAGAAAGGAAATGCAACTGCTGTAGAAACTGGAGATATTGTATTCGTTCCATCTTCTGCTGTAGACGTTGCAACGTCTACTGATACTGCATCTGGATTAACTGCTGGTAGTGTTAGTATAACACTTCCTACTAATTATTTTGGTGCTCTTTCAGGTGGTACTGATTATCCAACACTTAAGCTTACAGCAACATTGGAGATTACTAAGTCTAGACCTAGGTTGAAGACAATTGTTAAAAACAAACAGATTGTTATTACTCCAGAAGGAGACAGGGTTCTTCCTCTAAGAGGACAAGATATTAATGCAACTGAAATTAATGCAGTATCATATTCTGATGTTGTTAAACTTAATTATGTTTATGAAGGTTCTACAACTGCACCTCCAAATGTAGATACTGCTGGTAATCTAATTAGCGGTACTGATGTAACTAGTAGATTCACATTTGATGATGGTCAACGTGATACTTTATATGATGTATCACGTATTGTTCTCAAACCTGGTTTTGATCTACCTACTGGTCAACTATTAGCATCTTTTGATTACTTCGATCATTCACAAGGTGATTTCTGTGTAGTTGATTCTTATGTACATGAAGCTGGTGTTTCTGCTGATGATATTCCTACATTCAACTCATCTGTATATGGTATAACAAACCTTAGAGATGTTATTGACTTTAGACCAAAAGTTGATACTGAAGCTACCATCACTGGTTTCCAAGATAAGTCGATTTATACAGAGTCTTCTTTCAACGAGTTTACTGGTACTGGTGGTGTTGTTTCTAGTTGTCCAGCATCAGATTCAAATCTTTCTTACACTATATCATTCTATCAGAACCAATATCTTGATAGAATTGATGGTATCTTCTTGACTAAGAAAGGTGAATTTATAGTCAAGGAAGGCAATTCTTCACTCAACCCATCAAGACCAGAGGGTATTGATGATGCTGTACCTTTAACTTATCTTTACATACCTGCATACACCACAACAAGTAATGATGTTCGTGTTATCCCTGTCGATAACAAGCGTTATACAATGCGTGATATCGGCAAGTTAGAAAAGCGTGTTGAAAGGTTAGAATACTATACACTTCTTAGTGTCCTTGAACAGCAAGCATTAAATATGCAGATCAAGGATGAGATAGGACTTGAAAGATTTAAGAGTGGATTCGTTGTAGATAACTTTGAGTCTCATAAGGTAGGTAACCTTAAGTCTAATGATTATAGGTGTTCTATTGATACAAAACAATCTGTATTGAGAGCACAGTCTAAAGAAGATTCATTTGATCTTGTCGAGGTTAATACAAAAGAAGATGAAAGAGTAGTTTCTGGATATAGGAGATCTAATGATGTTATTACCCTTCCATATTCCAATCTATCGTTATTAGATAATAGCTTTGCTACAAAGACTATCAATCCTAACCCATTTGTTGTTATTCAGTATGTTGGAGATGCAACTCTCAATACACCTGTAGATTCATGGTATGAGAATACTGATGCTCCTTTAATATCTGATAATAATACTTCACTCTATACTATATTCCTTGCTAAGGATAATGTACGTGATGCATACTCAAGCTTGTATAATTCTTATTCAGTAAACTGGGTTGGATCAAATCAGAACTTCTTTAATATTGGACCTCTTTCTGATATCAACTCAGATCAAGTATCCTCTACAGTTAAGATTGCTAATGTAGCAAGTTCATCTAATATCAGTCCACAAAATAATGAGACTGGTAAAGGAATTAACACGAAGTTAGTTGGTGAAACTGCTGTTGCTACTTCATTACAACAATTCGCTAGATCTAAGGCAGTTAAGTTTACTGTTCGTAGGATGAAGCCTAATACAAAGATCTATCCTTTCATAGAGGGTAGGAGTGTTAGTAGATGGACTACTCCTGATCTAAGATTTACAGGAATTCCTGGTAATTCATTATCAACATTTGGATCTGATATTATCACAGATGATGGTGGTAATGCTAGTGGTCTTATTATAATACCTAATGGTTATGCCCCAACACAAGGAACTACTTGGAATAACTATATCTACAATACAAGTTATGATACCACTTCTGAACAGTTACAATTCACAACTGGTGAGAAAACAATTAGATTTACTTCAAGCTCTACAGATGATAATAAAGACAATGTAGAAACATACACTGAAGTTAAATACTATCCTACTGGAATACTACCTGCTAATCCTGGTAGTATTGTTTCAACATTACCTGCATACTTCAAGTCTAATGAAGGTAAGCAGATTGTTGATCTTGATACAAGTACACAGAAGAAACCAAGTCCATTAGCACAAACATTTAAAATTGAAGGATATGATGGTGGTGTATTTGTTACTAGTTTATATCTCTTCTTTAATAAGAAGGCATCTAAAGTTCCAGTAAGAACTTATATCAGCAATACAGTAAGTGGTAAGCCAGGAAGTTATATTGTTCCTGGTACAGAGAAGACTATTTCTCCTGAAACAAAGTTGAAGTTCTATGTATCACAAGAAACATCTCTTGAGGTTGGTGAGATTGTAACTGGACAAATATCAGGTGCTACTGGACCTATATTTAAAATATTTGATAGAACTGGTATTGAAGTATTACCAGGAGCTGCAGATAAGATTCCAGTATCAGCAGATCAAGTATATACATTAGTTTTATCTAATAACAATGGTAATTCTTTCCAATCAGGGGAACAACTTATTGCTCCATCAATAACTCTGGCTAATAATACAAATAATACTTCAATATCTGTTACTATTGCTAAGGATTCTGGATCAGTTGTTGATCTTAAGGTCATTAATGCTGGATCTAATTATGATAGTGCAGCAATGACTATTGAGAGTCCACAGTTACCAGGTGGTACTACTGCGACTGGAACATTAGGAATATCTGGTGGTAAGTTATTCAATTCTGAAGTTTCTATATCTGGTTCTGGATATACAAGTGCTCCATCTATTGTTATTGCTGGAACTGGTTCTGGTAATGCTGGTGCTGCTGTAGAAGCAGTTGTTGAGATTGATACACCTGCTGTAAGAATGGGTGTATCAACCAATTTGGTAACTGATGTTGCTGGTAGTGTACCAACTGAGTTTGAATTTGATTATCCTGTATATTTACAGAATGATACAGAGTATGCTTTTGTTATCGAAACCGATTCTACAGATTATGAAGTATGGGCTTCTGAAGTTGGAGAACCTGCAGGTTCAGGAACTGTTACAGTACAACCTGGATTGGGATCTGTTTATAGATCACAGAATGTAGATTCTTGGACAGAGAACCTTAAGGAAGATATTAAGTTCCAGCTTAACAGGGCAGAGTTTGATATTTCTAGGACTGCTAGTGTTATGTTAACAAATGATAACATAGGTTATGAAACTATGGATGATAATTCCATACGTACAAGTGCTGAAGCAAGTAGTAGTGCAACTTTAGAAAGATTTAGAGGAAATAATAAGTATATTGAAGTTACACATAGAGATCACGGGTTTGAAGATAGTGGTAAGTCATTTGCATTCTTCAAGGGTCTTAAAGAGACTGGTGGTATCTCAGCATCTTCTATGAATACTACATTATTCACAGTTGAGAACTCTGGTATTGATTCATTTAATATTGTATCTACAACTAATGCAAGCTCTAATGCTATTGGTGGTGGATCAGGTGGATTAATTTCTCTCAATAAGAAATTTGAGAAATTGTATGCTGATATTGGTTATCTATCATTCCCACAAACAAAAATAGAATCATCTGTTAAAACAACTAACATAGTTTCTGCAGATAGTGGTCCTGTTAATTATGTTTCTTATTCTCAATCTGATTATGAGAAGACATTTATTAAACAAGAACATTTCTTTATAAACCAGAAGGTGTTAGCTTCTAGAATTAATGCATTAAGAAATGATATTGCAAATTCTTTAGTTTATAAGTTAGATCTTTCATCTACTCAATCAACACTATCTCCTATTATCGATCTTAGAACTAGTTCTGTTAAGACTATATCTAATAGGATCGAGAATCCTACTGGAAGTGAGAATAGGTATGGTAGACAGAATCAAATTATAAAGCTTTATCCAATTGTTACATTTGCTATAACAGGTCATAGTGGTGCTGCTATAACAGTTCCTCAGGCTATCAATAGTACAACTGTAGCTGCTACATCAGAGGTTGCTGATATTGCTGGTGGTGCTGGTACTGTTATAGGTTGGGATAGTGGTACAAGTACAATGACTGTTCAGGTAACTAATGAAGGAACCTTTAAAGCAAGAGAAGTACTAACACTTGGAACTGATACATCTTTGAATTGTACAGTTACAGATGCTGGATCCAGTCTCAAAACACCTACATTTACTGTAGGTACAACTGTTAATCGATACAACGAACAGCAAACAACAACTTCAGATACTACTGATGATCTATATCTAGATAAGATTAGTGGTGTAGTTGTTGAATGGGATGCTAAGACTCAAGAACTAGTATTGTTTAATAATAAACAACCTATCAATGATGACTTTACTTCTAAAGTAACAGCACTTTCACCTTATGAAAGGAAGAAGGATCCAACAGATCAACAGAATGATATATTCAGGGTTACTGATCTACTTAGTTTTGTTGGTCAAGAAGCTAATACTGAAACTTGGTGGGAAGTAAAAACTGCAACATTGCAAAATGGTGTAGGACATGTTTCTGAAGATTCCTCTAAGAATACTTCTGGTGTTGCTAAGTATGTTACCAAGGAAATTGCTATAGAGAATCCAGGTACATCAATCGATGTTAAGCTTACTGCTAACTTAAGAAATATTGATGATATTAAAGTTCTTTATAAGATTAAAGAAGAATCAAGTGAAGTTAATTTTGATGATATTGAATGGAAGTTCTTTAATGAAGATGGTAAGGCTGATATTGAATTAGCTCCTACTCCAGAGAATGAAATATCTGGTCTCTTTGAAAAACAAGAGTCATATCAGGAGATTCCATTTAGTATCTCTAACTTACCTGAGTTTACTTCTTTTGCAGTTAAGGTTGTTATGAATTCTGATAATCCAGCATACGTACCTAAACTACAAGATATAAGAGCAGTAGCATCCTTCTAATGGATATCCAAGTAGAAGGTGAGGACGGTCTTTATAGAGACTCGGATACTGGTGCTATAATCAATAAAGATAAGAAAGCATTTGATCAGATTAGAGCAGCAAGAGCTCGATCAAAATATTCTGATATGGAATTGCAGATGGTAAAATCCGAACTCGCTGAGCTAAAATCGATGATTCATGCTATAATAAATAAGTAAGATCGATCACTTATCATGACCCAAACACCAAATGCTGCTCCTATGGAACCAGCACAGTTGAGAGAAGAGTTTACCAAGCAACTTTCTGATGCTAACGAGAAAATTTCTAAGGCAGAGACAGAACTTATTCGTCTTAGAGAGTATCGTACAAAGCTTCAAGGTGGACTAGAAACTCTTGGTATTTTAACTGGTGAGGTTAATGCTGAACCATTACCAACACCAGAAACGGAAACACCCGAAACACCTCCAACCGAATAACAAAGTTCCCCCTCGCTAAATAGTGAGGGGTTCTTTATATGTCAGATGGCTGCTATACCAATAAATTTAATTTGTGAGAAAGGAACCGACTTTAGTGCGACCTTTAATATTCAGAATGAAGCGAATACAACACCGTTAAATTTAACTGGTTATAGTGCTGTGGCGAAATTGAAGAAGAGTTTTACTTCATCTACATCAACAGACTTTACAGTTGACTTTCCAGATAGATATAACGGACAATTATCAATAACCCTTCCTAATGCTACATCAACTACCTTAGAAGCTCGAAGGTATGTTTATGATATTCTCTTGACTGCACCTTCAGGTACTAAGTCAAGAGTTATTGAAGGAATAATAGAAGTAACACCTGGAGTTTCCTGATGCCTACCTATAATGTATCAGTACAATCTCAAAACTATAATATAGTTTCTGAGGCCAAGAAGAAATTTGCAGTTGGTGTAAATTATGATATTCCTGCAAAATATTTGCAGAATAATAATGAGGTTCTTGATGACTTTACTGCTCAGTTCGATGGAACGAGAACAGAATTTGATTTAACAGAAGGAGGCACTCCATATTTTCCAACAAATGAAGGACAGTTAATTGTTTCTATCAATGGATTACTTCAACATCCAGGAGTAGATTATACTGTTAGTGGGAGTAAGATAATATTCCCAACTCCACCTTCTGCTGGAGATAAGCTTTTCACTGTTGCTCAATCAACAACTGCAGATCTTACCAGAACAATTAACTTCGTTTATGGTAGTGGTTCTGTAGATATGAACACTGGAGAGAAAGGTGAACTGCAGATAGATGTAACTGGAAGAATCCAGTCGTGGACACTAACTTCAGATGTAGTTGGTATTCTTATTATGGACGTACAAAAATGTACATTCAATGATTTTCCTAACTTCCAAACTATATGTGGTGGTGATAAACCACAGATTAATGGAAACTTGAAAGCAAGTGGTGATAACTTAAGTAGTTGGGATAAAGATTTAATAGCTGGGGATATGCTACGGTTCCGAGTTGATCAGGTAAACCAGATCAGGAGATTCATGTTATCTCTTAAAGTTTTCCTTTGATAAATAATCGAGGAGCGATTATTTTATAAATAAACGTAAGCAAGCAACACACAACGATTTTCGGAGACAAATTAAATGGCACTGCTAGTACCTAATATTGGCGAACTTGAGTCACTTCGTTATCTCGTTAACCAGAACAACTTCGTTTTGGATAGAGAGGATAATGCACCAAGGGATCTAATTCTTAAGCTTTACACTACTGACACCACCCCTGCTGAAGCAGACGTGCCTAGTGCGACAGCATACTATGAACCATATCAAGATGGTAATACAAATAAGTATGGTCAAACTGTAAACACAGGTTATCCTTATTGTATAAACAATCGTACTGAATCACGTTACGATTATACAGGTCAAACTGGTATTCTCCTAAATGGTGGGCAGTGGAAAATTAATCAAGATGCTACTGCTGGTGTTGTAACAACTGCTACTTATCCAGAACAGACTTTCACATTTGATGCTGCTGCTGGTAATGTTTACGGTTATTATATTGTAAGAGCAAATAATATGCCTCTTGCTGTTCAAGGTGTTGCTGATGCTGCTGCTGGTGCTGCTGCTACTACTCTAACTAAGGGTGATGCAACCAATGTGTGTATTGGAGTTATTGGTAATGACTACATTACTCTACCTAACGTAGCTTCTGTAATGGACAACATTACAATCGGAATGGTTATTGGTGGTAACACTGCTGTTCCTGCTGGTACAGTTATTGGTGGTATTGATCGTGCTCAAAGACGTATCTATCTTGTAGATGGTTCTAATGTTGCTGTTGCTCTAACTGATAACATTCAGGGTGCTACTGACCCAAGTATCACACTTGACTACACTTCAGTTACTGCTATTCAAGCTCACGGTTTACAACCAGGCGATGTTATTTACATTGCACGTGGTACTTCAAACACTACAACTACTGAACAGACATATACAATCTTTAGTACACCTTCAACATCAACCTTCACCACAACTCCTGCATTGGATGGAACTGGTAACCTAACTCTTTACAGCAGCATAATGTTCGCTGAAAGATTTACAAATGGTCCATACCCTATTCAGAACAACGGTGACCAAATTAAGGTTACATTGAATATCAGCCTCGACTGATTATTAATACTATTAAGTATATCAGGTTGGGGGTTGGAGATATTCCACCCCCTTCTTATTGTTTGTGTAAAGTATGAACGAATACACCTACGATTCTACTACAATTTCTCTATACTCTACCGAAAGTTACGGCGATGTTACTGTCCTTAACGTAACGGATGATTATGGATCGATAGGTGATGCTCCAACAAATTTAGAAGCAGAAAGTAATTTAAGTCAAGATAGTTATGGAGAAATCTCCATATCAGAAGATCATTATCCGTTTGGATCAGCAACTATATCTGGTGCAACACCAAAGGTAAGTTTCAGTCATGGTAATTTCGTTGCTGATGGAACTGCTTACCTCGCCTCTACCGCCGTAGAAGGCATCAGGAAGTTCTGGGTTGGTACTGGATCCCTATTTGAGATGGGCGGTGGTATGGAACGCAGCAGTGCGTTCTGGGTAGGTTCTGGTGGGCTTACTGTATCTGGTACTTGTGAAGTAACAACAACATTAGATTGGAACGAATTCTTATTCGTACCATTCACCACAGAAGACTTGGGAGCTGTCGATGCAGTCCCAAGTCTTTTGGATTTTGGAGATATTACATCTCCTAAGTCGGGAGGAGAAGAATCTTGGGGATTTGTATACAATACGGATGATGTAAGAGGTGCAACATCATACCATAAGTTTAGTAGTGCACCTTGGGCAGAATTTAATACTTATAGCTTTACTACAGACAGAACAGGTTCAGGTGGTCTATTCGCTGCAAGTGGTCTCTCAGAGACTAAGACCTCTACAGAATTTGGAGACAAGACAACATTATTCAGTGTAACTGGTGGAGAGGTATACTCACAGACAAGTAGTGAGGTTATGTCTGGTAACACCTCATATGCAGGTGCTGGTATTGAGAAATTTGTACATGAGTTTAATGATGAGTCTGGATTTACATTACAGACAGAAGATCGTGGATTAGTTTGGTATGGATTTAGTGAGACTGAGGATCAAGGAAGCATTGTAGAACCTAAGTCAGGTGGTGAATTTGATCATGGTGGAATTATATGGAATAACATAGAGGCAAATACTGGTACGTATGAGTTTGTTGCTCTTTATGATATTCAAGGAGATGGTACTTACGCTAGGTATTGGGAAGGTGAGGGATCCATTCACATCACTGGTCAAGACTTTACAACCAATGCACCACATTGGACTGCATCTGGATCTCTATTCAGTGCTGGTGGTGCTGCTGAGTGTAGAACTGATAGTGTAGTTGGAGGAGAGACCACTCTATTCAATTGGTCTGGTGCATATAGTAATCTTAAGTTCCAATATCATTGGACAGGATCTGGTTCTCTACCTGTAACTGGTGGTGTAGCAATACTAAGAACATATGGATACGATGATACTGCTACGATTGGATACAGTACAGGTGATTGGGGATCAATAGAAGATAGTCCAGTTGACTCAGAGAATTGGGGTCTTGTTACTGAAGGATGGTTATCAGAGAACTGGTGGTACATCTGGCATGAGGGTGTTGCAACCTCAATGGGTGGACTTACAATCCAGACTGATCCTAAAGTTATTAATGATTCAACTCCAGAGAATTACTTTGATCCAACTAATCCAGGTCTTTCTGGTACTAAAGGACATAACTTTGATACCTACTCATTCACTTGGGGTCATGGATTCGTACAGAGTGGTAACCTCTTCAGTATGGGAGGAGCTTCCGAGGCAGTTGGATATCAACCAGTTGAGGATATTGCACTGTTCACTTGGTCTGGTGCATATACCAACCTTCAAGCAACATTCAGTGAAATTGGATCTGGTGTTATATCCAAAATTGGTGGTGGAGCTGAAAGAGTCACCTTCGATTACAATGAATCATCTATCGTTCCATACTCAACAGATGATAATGGTCTGATAACAGATGCAGCAGTAGTAGTTGATCAAGGTAATGTTGCTGATATACAAGAGGGTGAAGATGATTATGGTTCTGTTCTTTACAGTTCTATTGCATATCCTCTAGTTGGATCATATAGCATCTCCAATATACAGTTCTTTGGTGAGACTTATTCCTTCCAGAGAAGATATATTGCAGATCCTGTATCCATATTCACTGCTCTTGGTGCTGTAGAGAGTAAGACTACTACTGAGCTTGGTGAAGATACTTCATTAGGAGATCTTAGTGGTTCTGCTTCTCATTATGTAATATTCAGGGAGACTGGTTCTGGTGCTATGTCCAGAATTGGTGGTGGAGTTGAGAAAGTTGTATTTGATTACAGTGATAGTACAGTTGTACCATACAGTAGTGAAGACCAAGGTCAGATTGTACTTCCTGCTTCACCATTAGTTGATCTTGGTGATGTTACAGAAGTTCAGTATGGTGGTGAAGAGAATTATGGTTTAGTTGTTTATACTTCTACTGCTAATTCTGCACAGGGAACATTCACCTTCAGTCTCACAAGAGAATTGTGGACTCAAGAAGATATTGATGAACTTAATCCAGAATATACTACCAAACCATATGGTACATTCCCACAGGTAGGGGATGAGAAGACACAAGAAGAAGCAGGTCATCTTAGATTCATTCCTGTCTGGGGTCAAACTGGTTCTGGATCTCTATTCTCAGTTGGTGGAGCTGCTGAGTGTGTAACTGTAGAACCAAATACAACTGGTATATTCCAGATAGTTGGTGGTAGATACTATGCTGGTAGCATGGTTGTAACCTTTGCCTTCCGTGAGGTTGGTTCTGGTGCTATGTCCAGAGTCGGTGGAGCTGCTGAGTCAGTAACATTCGATTATAACGAGTCTTCTATTGTTACCTTTACTACTGAGGATGTAGGATTAGTAACAGATGCTACAAATTATCAAACTGATCATTTTGATGATGGTAGTGTAGCACTTCCACAAGAAGCAGAGAATGATTATGGTTCAGTAATCTACGGTGAGACAGTATATCCTGTTACAGGATCTATTGATATCTTCACTGCACCTGAATGGATTGGTAACACATATAGATTTGTTTGGAGAGCACCTGCTGGTAGTGGTAGTATACCAACGGTGGGTGGTGCTGCAGAATGTGTATCTACAACAGAACTTGGAGATTCTACAACACTATTCGATATCTATACTTCACCTGCAAGTATCGGTAACACCTATAGCTTCTGCTGGAATTACACTGGTTATGCATCAGTACCAACTATCGGTGGTGCAGCTGAGTCTATAACATATGATTACAATGAGAATTCTATCGTTGTATTCACTAGTGAAGACCAAGGTCAGATTGTACTTCAAGCTTCACCATTTGTTGATCTTGGTGACCTTAACATCCAAGAAGGTGAAGATGATTACGGTTGGGTATTCTGGACTAGCACAGTTCTCCCACTTACAGGAACACTTCAGACATCTGGTACTTCTCCAAGTGCTACTGTATTCAGAGATCCTACACAAGGTGGATCACTATTCAGTGCTGGTGGAGCTGCTGAATGTGTTAGCACGACAGAACTTGGTGATGCTACAACACTATTTGATATCTACACTGCACCAGCATACATTGGTAACACCTACAGCTTTGTATGGAACGCACCTCCAGGTACAGGTGGATTATTCAGTCTTAATGGAGTTGCAGAATCTATATCATGGGCATACAACGAATCATCAACTATTCCATATGGAACAGAAGATAATGGATTAATAGTTGATTCTGTAACTGTAGTTGATGACTATGGTTCTGTAGTAGAACCTCAATATGGTGGAGAGTATGATCAGGGACAGATTATATTCACATCTACTGCTACTCCATTCGGATCACTTAACCTAAGTCTAACAAGAGCAAGATGGACTCAGGCAGAGATTGATGAATTACCACTCACCTATGAGACGAAACCTTATGGTACATTCCCATCTGTAGGAGATGAGAAGACACAAGAAGAATCTGGTGATATTAGATTCATTCCTATCTGGGGTCAGATTGGTGAAGGTTCTCTATACTCAATAGGTGGTGCTGCTGAGTGTGTTGGTTATCAACCTACTGAAGATACAGCACTATTTGATATCTTTACTGCACCTCAGTTTATTGGTCAAACTTACAGATATGCATGGAGTTACGTTGGTTACTATAACTTACCTACCATTGGTGGTGCTGCTGAATCGGTAACCTTCGATTACAATGAGTCTTCCATTAATGTATTCTCTGTTGATGATGAAGGTAACATTGTTGATAATGCAACAGTATTTGGTGAGTATGGCGACCTTAACATCCAACAAGGTGAAGATGATTACGGAACAGTAGTCTGGACTTCTACAACATATCCTCTAACAGGAACACTTCAGACATCAGGTATTGGTGTAGATTCTGTTGTATTCAGAGATCCTACTACTGGTGGGTCTCTATTCAGTGCTGGTGGATCTGTAGAGAGTAAGACTTCTACTGAGTTTGGTGAGGATACATCACTTGGAGATCTTAGTGGTACTAGTATTCTATCCAGAACTAGAGATTGGGTTGGATCAGGATCTCTATTCACTGCTCTTGGTGCTGCTGAGTCTGCAACATTCGATTACAACGAATCTTCCATTGTTACATTCACAAGTGATGACTATGGATTAATAACAGATGCTGCAACCACAATTGTTGATCAAGGTAATGTTGCTGATATACAAGAGGGTGAAGATGATTACGGTTCAGTAATTTACACTGAGACTGTCTATCCTACAACTGGATTAGTAACTCTTACTACTGCACCTCAGTTTATTAACAATACTTACAGCTTCTGCTGGAACTTTGTATCAGAGGATGGATCTCTATTCTCGACAGGTGGTGCTGCTGAGTCTGCAACGGTTGATTGGGAATCAACAGGTCTCTTTGATATCTTTACAGCACCTGCATACATCGGCAATACTTATAGCTTCGTATGGAATGCACCTCCAGGTACAGGTGGATTATTCAGTATAGTTGATGCTGCTGAGTGTGTTACATGGAACTATGCTCCTGGTCCAATTCTTCCATTCAATACTGTTGATTGGGGTGCAGTAACAGATCTAACACATCCAACTAATGACGTAATCAATTACGGTGATCTTGGATTGTTCGATGAGGATACAGAAGATTACGGATTTGTAATTTACACATCTGAGACTGTTTCCAACTCTGGAACATATACCATAAGTCTAACAAGAGCAAGATGGACTCAGGAAGAAATTGATGCACTCAACCCAGATTATCTAACTGAACCATATGGTACGTTCCCACAAGTAGGGGATGAGAAGACACAAGAAGAATCTGGTGATATTAAGTACGAACCATCTTACGCACATGAAGGTAGTGGTTCTATCTTTACTATTGGTGGTGCTTCTGAGTCTGCTGTTTATCAACCTACTGAGGATACTGTACTATTCACTGCATTCACTGCACCTCAATTTATTGGTAACACCTATAGGTTTATTTGGAATGCACCTCCAGGTACAGGTGGATTATTCAGTGTTGGTGGATGTGTAGAATCCAGAGCTTACGTTTACAACGAATCTGGTGTTGTTACGTATGGTACTGTTGATTATGGATCGGTAACAGATCTAACACATCCAACTAATGATGCAATCAATTATGGTGGGGTTGCACTACCTCAATCTGATGGTGAAGTAGACTACGGTTCGGTTCTCTACACTTCTACCACATATCCAACAACAGGTACTTACGTTGTTGATGGTGCTGTTACTCAGTCATTCAGTAAGGGTGTATACACTGGTGGTGGTTCACTATTCTCTACAGGTGGTGCTGGTGAATGTGTATCTACTACTGAGTTTGGTGAGGATACATCACTTGGAGATCTTAGTGGTGCTGGTTCACAATCAAGTACTGTTGTTGAGATTGGATCTGGATCAATATTCAGAGCTGGTGGTGCTGCCGAGTGTAGGACATATGATTATGATCAGAATGCTATAGTTGTATTCAGTAGTGAAGATCAGGGTCAGATTGTACTTCCTGCTTCACCTTATGTTGATCTTGGTGATGTTACAGAAGTTCAATATGGTGGTGAAGAGGATTACGGATCTGTACTTTACAGTGCTAATGCAATACCAGTAACAGGTACTTACGTTGTTGATGGTGCTGTATCTACTGCATTCACATTTGGTAACTTCACTGGTTCTGGATCACTATTCACTGCTGGTGGCTCTGCTGAATCTTCAACATACTCACCTGAGAATGATACCTGTCTATATGATATCTTTACTGCTCCGCAGTTTATTGGTAACACATACAGCTTCGTATGGAATGCACCTCATGGATCAGGTGGATTGT
>VTLG01002386.1_pt1 | contig 33972 bp, 45 predicted proteins | sample 4694571 | NCBI WGS metagenome assembly VTLG01 (sample SAMN12604809, study PRJNA352737) | marine metagenome | biome: ENVO:00000447; feature: ENVO:00000209|ENVO:00000569|ENVO:01000036; material: ENVO:00002151; isolation source: viral sequences binned using virsorter ...
GCAGCAGGTAAAACTGTTGACTTTTCAAAAGACGTTTTACTTCAGGATGACTCCCAAGGGGCAGGACCGTACATCAAGGAATGGAATATCGCAGGACTAGCACAGCCTACCGATGCTGACCTTGCTACACACGACGCGGCAGGGGACATAACTGAAACAAATAACGGTGTAAGAAAAACACGAAAAGCGGCTTATGGTAATATTGGCGATCAGCTTGATGAGATATTTAAAGATATCGATGCGTGGAAATTACGTATTCAAGGGATCAAAGATGCAAACCCTAAGTCTTAAGGAGAATAAATGAGTAAATTATATGTAGATCAAATAGATCCAAAAACAGCTACTACCTTAACATTAGGTACGTCGGGTGATACTATTAATGTACCAACAGGTGCCACACTAACAGTTACTGACAAATTACCTACTGCTTCATTAGGAACTGGAACCGCAAGTTCGTCGACGTTCCTTAGGGGTGATCAAAGTTGGGCTGCTGCTGGTGGAGGACTGGTTTATATCAGTGGATTAGCTTTTACTTCAGCTCAACAATATGCAAATATTGATGATTGTTTTAGTGCTACTTATGACCAATACTTAATTGTTATAAATGATTTAATACCTGAAACTAATGGAGAACATATTGTTTTACAATTTTCTACTGCTGGTGGAACTGCCGTAACAGCAGCACAATATAACTATGCTTATTATGGTTGGGATAGTGCTGGTTCTGGTGCTCCAAATGGTGCTGGAAATAATCAAAGTAGTTGGAGATTAACTGAGGGGATAGAAGATTCAACTAGTAGTTATCAAGGTGGTTTTAATGGTCATTTATGGATTTACAATCCTTTTAGTACAAATATGACTAGAGGTAATGGCATTACACAAATTAGACAATCATCTTCAGGTGATACACAATATCAAACTAATGCAGTTCAACATGAATATGTAACTGCTAATATAACTGGCTTTAGACTTTATGCTTCTGCTGACGATTTAGATATTGGACATATTAAAGTGTACGGATTAGTTAATAGTTAAGGAGATATAATGGCTAGATATAAATTTGATTGGACAGACGGAACACCTAAAAGGGTTGAGCTTACTCCCGAAGAATTAGCAGCAAGAGAAGCTGAAGAAAAAATATGGAAGGATGGTTCTGCAGATAGAAAATTAGAAATGATAAAAAAGATACGGCTAGAAAAATTAAAAGAAACTGATTACATGGCTAATAGTGATTACACTATGCCTGATAACATTAAAACTTGGAGGCAATCATTACGCGATATACCTCAAGATAATACAACAGAAGCACAGTATGATGAGTTGCTTGCTAGAACTGATAAAAAATTATCACATGCAGTTTGGAGTAAACCTTAATGGCGAGTACAATATTAGTAGATAAAATAGATCCACAAAGTGGAACAGCTTTAGAAATAGGTAGTTCTGGAGATACTATGACTGTACCTTCAGGTGCAACATTATCTATTGCAGGAACTATTACTAACACAGGAACAGCAACAGGATTTGGAAAAATAGGACAAGTTTTGCAAACTGCTAAACTGGATACTACTTCAACAACTTCAAGTAGTTTTGTAGATATATCTGGTATGTCAGTTTCCATAACTCCATCCGCAACCAACTCAAAAATTTTAGTTGAGGTGCAAACTTGGATATGCGGAGGTTCATCTGCTAACCAACCTATTAATTTACTTAGAGACAGTACAGTTATTGGTGTTGCTGATGCAGCAGCAGATTATACAATGCCTTTTAGACAAGCAAGTGATGGTCAAAATCAATATCGTATGTTTAATTTAACTACAACATTTCTTGACTCACCCTCAACTACGAGTGCGACAACATATAAACTCCAATGGAAAACAAACTCTGGAACATTATATATTAATAGATCAGTTGACGAAGGTGGTCTTGGTTCTGGTGTTAATGCTTGTTCAACAATTACAGTTTCGGAGGTGTTAGCATGACCGATATAATTAAAGCTATAAAAGACTTAAAATCAGATGCACAAGTAACAGTAGATAATAATGACATTAATAAAATTACTTGGCACGATGGAAATCCAACTAATATAACTAATAAACAAATAACAGATAAACAAACAGAATTACAAACAGCGTATGATGATAATGCTTACGCAAGAAAAAGAGCTTTAGCTTATCCTCCTATTGAAGAACAACTTGATATGCAATATTGGGATAATGTAAATTCAACAACCACTTGGGTAGATGCAATTGCTAAAGTAAAATCGGACAACCCAAAAGGATAACATGGCATTAACAACAGTAAAAAATTCAGGACTTTCAGGATCAATAGATTTAGCAACCAAAGTTACAGGCAATCTTCCTGTTGGCAATTTAAACTCTGGTACTTCAGCTTCTAGCAGCACGTTCTGGCGTGGCGATGCTAGTTGGGTTGCAGCAGGTGGTCTTTCAGATGCTTCTATGTGGAGGGTTACTGCTAATTTTGTAGGTAGTGCTGATCCTATAGCAAGTAATTGGGAAGCTTGTGATTCTTATGGCGCTGGAAATTTGGGAAGTGCAATGACAGAATCATCTGGTATATTTACTTTCCCAAGCACAGGATTTTGGCTTATTAATTATCACATGCAATTCTATCCAAATAACGGAACACAAGCAGCTTATGCTCAAACATGGACAACCACAGATAATGGTACTTATACGGAAGTTACTCAAGCGGGAGCATTTAGTGATATTGCATTACAACAAACTACGAGTATTCAATTTTTATTTGATGTTACAAGCACAACAAATTGTAAAGTTAAGTTTGGTGTCTTACAAGGAAACACATCAAATACTACACAAGGAAGCACAGATATGAATAAAACTTGTGTTAGCTTTTTAAAACTAGGAGCGACATAGAATGAGACCAGATCATATAGAAGATTATTTAGTTACTGTAAGAACAGGACAATGGTTTGGTTGGGCTAAAGGTGCGGAACCAAGAAAAATTTATGCAAATCTTATTGTCCATGATGGTGGAAGTAAACCTACTGAACAAGAATGTACAGATGGATTAGCAGCATTACAAACTGAATATGATAATGCTCAAACAAAAAAAGCAACCGATAAAGCAAATGCAAATCAAAAGTTAAAAGACTTAGGATTAACTGATGATGAGATCAAAGCAATTAAAGGGATAGAATAATGGCTTTTGGTGCAGGCGCAATTGGTCAGTTAGCTTTTTCTGAAACTACTGATGATGGATTTTCCATTATTGTAACACCTACTGGTGTTCAAGCAACCTTTGCACTAGGAACGGCGACGGTAACACCTAACACGATTGTCATTCCAACAGGGGTACAATCAACCTTTGCGGTTGGATCTCCAACTGTGACGGGAACAGCGACAGTCCTTCCTACAGGAGTATATATTACTTCTGCTCTAGGAAGTGCAACCGTTACTGGTACAGCCTTGGTTATTCCTACAGGAGTTTCCTCGACTTTCAGTGTCGGAAGTGTTACATTAGAGTCAACATACTTCCCAGCTGGAGTACAGGCTACTTTTGCTTTAGGAACAGCAACTGTGACAGGAACAGCAACCGTTATTCCAACAGGAGTACAAGCAGTCTTCGCAGCAGGCGATTTGAAATTAACAATTTGGAATGGAGTGGATGACTCTTCAACCAATACATGGACGGTAGTTCCAACAGGATAGAATATGGCAGATTCAACAATATTAAATTTAGATCTTCAAGCAACTGGTGCTAACGCCGGAACCTGGGGATCAAAAACAAATGACAATTTAGAAAAAATAGAAAATGCTATCAAGGGATACACATCAGTAAATGTAGCTGGTACTGGAACTCTTGCTTTAACTGTAGCTAGTGGTGGAACAGGAGATCAACAAAGTAGAGCTTCTTTAAAATTAACAGGTACTTTAACTGGTGGTAGAGCATTAGAATGTGAAGCTAATCCCAACTGGTATTTTATTCATGATGCATCTACTCGTGGCGGTAATACTCTTACATTTGGTCCAACGGGTGGAACAGCAGTTACTCTTCCTTATACAAATACAAAATATTTAATATATACTGACGGTGCAACAGCTTTTGATATCTTAACAAATGTAGGAAATATTTCATCTGGGGGAACACTTAGTGCAACTGGTAATGTTTCTTTTGATGGTGGAACTTTTATTTTTAATGAAACTGGTGCTGATTTAGATGCACGTTTTGAAGGAGATGGAGATCCACAGTTATTAAGAACTGAAGCAACTACTGATCGTGTGGGAATTGGAATTGCGTCTCCTCTTGCTAAATTAGGTATTACTCAAACAAGTGCAACTGGGGCAGTACCGTGCCTTGAATTAGAGCAAATAGATCAAGATTTTGCTTTCACTAACTATAAAGGAACTACAGCTGCCGATAGCACCAAAAGTATTTCTACGTCCACTGCGAGTGCATCAGCTAAGTTTGGTGCCGTTAGAATTAGGATTAATGGTACGGATAAATGGATACGCGTTTACGATAGCGCTGTTTAGGAGGCTTAATGACTTTGATTAAAGTACAAGTAGCTCCTGGGGTTGATAAACAAGATACTGAATATGGTGCTGAAGGACGTTGGACCAATACGGACAACGTTCGTTTTCGTTATGGACTTCCAGAAAAAATTGGAGGATGGGATAAGGTTACAACCGATGCGCTTGTAGGAGCAGCACGAGGAATTATTACTTGGTTCTCTCTTGACGGGGATCAATATGCTATTACTGGTACCAATAAAAAACTTTATGTTTATCAAAATGGAGCATGGACTGATATTACTCCTATAAGAGTTAGTGGAGCATCTATTACAAATTTTACCACTACAACTAGTTCAACGACAGTGAAGGTTACCGATACTGCACATGGTGCAATAGAAGGAGATTTTGTTACAATTTCCAGTGTATCAGGAACAGCTAATGGAATTACAGCACCTAATCTTGAAGGTGAATTTGAAATACAAGTTGTAGAAGATACAGATAATTATAATATTATTGCTAAAGCTGCAGCAACAGGGGCAGGCGTTTCCGGTGTTACAGGAACAGCGGAATATCAAATTAATACTAATCCTGCTACATCTATATTAGGTTATGGGTGGGGGGCAGGACCTTATGGTGGTGTGAGTGGAGGACCAGGATGGGGTAAATCCCGTGCGTCTCTAGCTGCACCTAATAGTGTTCAATTGGATTCAGGAAAATGGTCTTTGGATAACTGGGGTGAAGATGTATTAGCCCAACAATTAAATGGTGGACTTTACTATTGGGACACTTCAGCGAGCACTACAACTGTACAACGAGCAGTAAATACAACTGTATCTAATGCTCCTACATCTAGTAGATTTATGTTAGTTTCTGGTACTGATAGACATGTGATATGTTGTGGAACGGAAACAAATATTGGTACCCCAACTACAAGGGATGAGATGTTTATTAGATGGTGTGATCAAGAAAATGTTAATGATTGGACACCAACAGCAACAAATACTGCAGGTACACAAAGACTTACTGATGGAAGCAAACTTGTTGCAGCTGAACGTTCACGTGGTGCTGTACTTCTTTGGACTGATACAGCGTTGTATCAAATGCAATTGATTGGTGCACCTTTTACATTTGGATTTTCACAATTAGGATCTGCGTGTGGAGCATGTGGATTGCACGCAACAGCCGAGAGTAATGGAAGAGCTTTCTGGATGGGAACTGATTCATTCTTTATGTTTGATGGTTCTGTTCAAAAAATTCCTTGCTCAATAGAAGACTTTGTTTTTAAAGATATTGATGAAGCATCCCAAAAAGATACTTTTGCTGCATTAAATAGTGAATTTAATGAAGTAACTTGGTTTTATGCATCTACTGGTTCTTCAGTGTTAGATCGGTCTGCAACATTTAATTATGCTGAAAGAGTATGGTATAATGGAACTTTAGCACGTTCTTCATGGGCCGATAAAGGAGTATATCAATATCCTTATGCAACATCTTATTCTGCAAGTGATTCAACACCAACTATTACTACTATTACAGGACTTACGGATGGAAGAAGTTTTATGCATGCACAGGAAAATGGAAATAATGCAGATGGATCAGCTTTAAGTTCCGAAATAAAATCAGGGGAATTTGTTATTCCCGAAGCTGGGGAAAGACTTATGTCAATTAAAAGATTTATTCCTGATTTTAAAAATTTAGCAGGAACAGTACAGGTTGAATTAGATTTCAAACTATATCCTACTAGCACATCCACTACTAATGGTCCTTATAGTGTCACTACATCTACTACTAAAGTAGATACACGTGCACGAGGAAGACAAGGAGCAATTAAAATTACAAGTTCTGCTCTGGATACAACATGGCGTTACGGCACATATCGTGCTGACGTACAACCTGATGGTATGAGATAATGTATAATCCTTTTGGCATGAACACAGCTCGTCAAGGATTTGGTCAGCAAGGATTTGGACAATCTCTTAATTTCAAAGGACTTGAAACTAAATTAGATAAACTTGAAAAAGGGATTGCTGGATTAACAGAACAGTTTGGAAAATTTAATTTACCAGGCCAAGAAACAGTTGACCCAGTTTATGCGGGAAATACTGCACCTAATCCTATGACAGATACATCAACAACGGGTGGGATTCAATCACTTCCAGTTGCAGGACAGCCAACACAAAATACAGGATTTACTTATAATCCTCAGGGAATTACAACAGACCAATGGGGAAATGAACAAACAGGAAATTTACAAGCTCAATTGTCTGAAGCTTATGGAGGACAAACGCACAACGAACAGATGGGAAGAGGCGCGCCAGGATTTACGCAAGGGTTTGCTGATTTCTTCACCGGACTTGGATACTATGCTGATCCAAGAGGTACTTATGCGGATGGTCCATGGAGCATTTCGGATAAACCAATTGATGTAGGACTACGCATGGGTGGAACTTTGGATCCGTATGGTAATCCACAAGGAGCTATGCCGGATCTCCAACAAGGACTTGGAAATCTACCACAATTAAATCAAGGATACATGACGTAATGGCACAGATAAATATACCACGACTTCCTGCAGCTCAAGAAGAGTATAGCAAGGAACAAATTAATCAGATAATTCAGACTCTTGATCAGCTAGTACTGCTTCTGAATTTCTCTTACACACCAGAACAATTAAAGAACGAAGATGAAGCTTTATCATGGTTTTTAAATTAAATGGCTAACAATTATAAAAAAGTTATGACAACAGTTACAACCACAGGGGATGCGACAATTTATACTGTTCCAGACGCAACGACCACTCTTGTCAAAACAGCGTGGGCTTATAATAATTCAGGTGGTGCAGCTACAATAAGCTTAAAAATAAATTCAACACTGCTTAGTACTACTAGTGCGGTGGCTGATAAAGCTACAGAATCCTTCTTTTATTTAGCTTCCAGTGACATTGGAGTGATGGAAGCTGGTGATATACTAAAGATCAACAACGATGCACAGCCAGTGAATGTTTATTTGGCAATACTGGAGATATCATAATGGTTGAAAATAAAGATAATACTTGCTATAAGGAGAGATTATGCCTATAAATGATGATGCAGTAATAGAATACGTGGAGGTCAATGGGGAACAAGTTCCTAAAGTTGTTGTCCCTGCGGAAGTAACTATTACGAACACGACAACAGGAAAAGAATACGGGTCAGCGAAGGAAGCTGATGATGACGTTGACAATCCTGCAACTTCTACCAAGCGTGAACACATCCGGCAGGATGTTGTCATCAAGGTTGCAATTCACAAAATTTTAGAAGGAGTGACAGGAAAAGTATAATGCCACCAACAATAAGACAAAAATTAAACCCAAGACCTAATTCTGGTAATGCTTTAGATAATTATTATGGATGGAATAGTTCAATGGGAAGAGATGTAAGAAGGGATCCTTCTTTACCACATCAATTTCAATATCGCGATCAAGGAAGAACTAGAGTATCTGATAGAGAACCAGGGTGGACGGACTTTGGTCGTAATAGAAGTGCTCCACTTTTTAATCAAATGGGAGACAGTAGTGGTGGATTTGGCACTCCTAATTTTTCTCAACCTACTGGTCGACCTAACTTTAGAGCACCTTCAGGAATAGAATCACTGCAAGAACAATCTAATCTTGAAGATGATGAAATATTAAGAATTAGAGGGCAGTACGGTGTAGATGCTGATGAAGCAAGAAGAATATATGATGAAATGATTTATGGATATGATCGGAGTGAAACAGATACAGCCGGACTATGGCAAACATGGAAAAAAATATTAGAAAAAACAGGTAATGAAAATTTAGCTAATCAATGGTTATCGGGGCAACAAACAGCAGCAGCTGATACTGGAATAGGAAGCACTAACGAATATCAAATGGCGCAATTAACTCAAGGTCAAAAAGATTATATGAGAAATCCATATTTTTCACCTGGACTTGAAGGAGCTCCATCGGCAGATGAACTTTTCAATCAGGTGAAAGAGATAGAAGAAAAACCAGGTTATTGGTGGAATCCTTTTGGAAGTGAAGGCCAAGAACCAACTACTCGAGAAGAATTCGACGAGTATTATGATGAATTAGAAGGGAGTTTTTACTCATAATGGGATTTTTAAGCAAATTATTAAAAAATGATTTAGTTAAAATGGCTTTGCCAATGCTATTGCCTTATGCAATGAGTCCAATATTTGGAAGTGGTATCATGGCTAGTATGTTTGGTGGAATGAATCCAATGGCAAGAAATATGTTACAACAATCCCTACTAGGATATGGAACGGCAAAACTTACAGGATCAAAGCATCCTGAAAAGGCGGCGATGTATTCAGGGCTAGCGTCAATGCCTTTCTCTTTTCTGAAGGCGAACCAGGCGGCTAACTTATATAATAAAGAATTAGCAGCTTTGCAAGACAGTCCAGAACTATTTAAAACTGCTGGAACTCGAGTAGGAACTGGAAAATATACTCCTATAAAAACTGTTCCACCTTCAATGGGTTTCCGTACTGGCGGTGAAGAAATTATGAAAGATTCATTTACTTTTGGACCAGGTTATGAAGCATTTTCAGAGGCAAAAAAACTGACTCCATGGGATGTTCTTAGAGGATCAGACCATATAGCAAAAAGCACAGCGGCGGTTCCTGAAATGAGAGACATGCGTAGAATTTTAGCGGAAGGTCCAAAGCAAACTGCATGGGATTTAAATCAGGACAAAATTAATTATTCAATAGATACTCCTGAAGTTGACTTTTACTCAAAGGTAGGAAAAGGCGGAAAGAATTTACTAGGACAAGAACTCGTCGAAGGCGAAACATATACTGACTGGTTACCTACGATAGCATCACAGGCTGCCGGACTTTACGGCGGACGACCAACAGACGAGGAGCTTTGGGAAGATGCAAAATCTAGAAGAAGAAAGGAACTCGCGTTCATGTACGGAATTCCTGAAGACATGGTTGGGGGAGAAATGCAAAACCCTTACTATGGTGGAGGAGGATTCTGGGCTGATGGAGGAATTGCAACTTTAGAAATGGATGCTGGGGGCGCCGTCAATGGCCCAGGTGGTCCAAAAGATGATGTAATAGACGCTAAACTTTCAGACGGAGAGTTTGTTATGACAGCGAAGGCGGTCGAAAATGCCGGAGGTGGCGATAGAATGGCTGGAGCTAAAAAAATGTATAGTATGATGAATCAGTTAGACCCTGAATCAGAAACTATAGAAGAAAGCATGATGGGAGTATCATAATGGGAAAAGTAAAAGAAGGCAGCAAACTTTTAGCTGCATTAGGTAAAACTAAAAAAGAACAAATGAAAGCTATTATGCCTGCTGGTGTAAAAAAATCTAGGACATCTACAAGCGTAAAGAGTAAAGCTCCTTACACAAGAGGTAAGGTAATGGGCAAAGGAGATTCTGATAAATTTTTATCACGAAGAGCGACAATGTCAGGAGTGTCACAAGCGTCAAGAATAAAAGATTCTTTACCTAAGCCTTCCACTTCAGCATCTCTAGGTCTTACGGGAGCTCTAGCAGCAGCTACAGCTACAGGATATAGTATTGGTAAAAAAAGAGGAGCTAAAAATGCAAGAGCGCAAGAGGCTAAAACAGCAAGGGAAAAACATGAAGCAAAAATGAAAGAAAAAAAGAAGGAAAGACATCACCCTAATACAAAACGAACAATGAGAGGAAGAAGACCAAAAAAATAATGGAATGGCGGTTCTTAGAACCTAAAGACTTAAAGTGGTTGAAGGAAGTTAGTAAAGAGCACCACGAAGAGTCAGACTGGAGTGAGGTTGAATACAGTGAGGGTAAAGTTGAAAAATATATTCGCGCTGCTATTAGTGATCCAAATTATTTTGGAATCATTATTGAAAAGGATGAAGAGAAAATTGGATTCATGGCAGGAATGCTGTTGGAATACAGATTCAGCCATGCTAAATTTGCAAGGGAACTAGATTTGTATGTAGTTCCTACAAAACGAAACGGAATGGCAGGTATATTTATGATGAGAAAATTTATAGAATGGGCTAAGCTGAATAAAGCATTAGAGGTGTACTTTGAACCACGTCTATCGGACAATGAAACAATTAAATTTAAAGCAATGGCAAAGCGTCTAGGTATGGAACATTTTGGCAACGCGTATAGGAGACAATTAACATGAGTTTTGGTGGAGGCGACAGCCCATCTAATACACAATATGCTACTCAATTCAGTAGAGAAGCACCTCAAATAGAAGCTGATAAGCTAGGTCTTATGGGCACGGCCCGTGAGCTGACTCGATTCGGAATGAATCCATGGGAGCTTAAAAATCAAGGTGCAAAGTTTGGTGATGCTGATTATGGAAAATATACTTACAAAGGAACTAGTGGACCATATGTAGGTAAAGATTGGGATGATCTTACTCGTGAGCAAAGAGTACAGGAAGGACAAGTAAAAATACCAACACAACAACTGGCTGGGTTTAATCCTCAACAACAACAAGCATTTAATATGGCTTCTCAGGGAATTGGTGGATTTCAACCATACTTAAATCAAGCTACACAATATGCAATGGATGCAACACAAGCGTATGACCCTAATGCATATAAGCAATACATGAATCCATACCAGGACGAAGTTATATCAGGAATAGAACAACAATTTGATAAAGCACAAAGTGCAGCTGGACTTCAAGCTGCTCAGACTGGTGCTTTTGGCGGAGGAAGAGAAGGAATACAGAGAGCAGCTTTAGCGGCACAGCAGGCGCAAACAGTAGGACAAGCGCAGGCACAAAATTACGGGCAAGCACAACAACAAGCACAAAATCAATTTGCATCACAAATGGGGAGATATGGCGAAGCAGCATCACAAATAGCTGGTCTTGGCGGTCAACAGCAACAACAACAGCAAGGAGACATTGCATCATTAATGTCCGCTGGCTCTGTTCAACAACAGCAAGCACAGCAACAATTGGATGCATCTTACAGAGCAAACTTGCAACAGTTGTATGAACCATACCAACGATTAGGATTCACATCCGATATTTATCAAGGTATGCCAACGAGTGCAATGGCAACTTCTATGGGCACAGCCCCTGGAACTAATCCATTATCTCAAGCTGTAGGCGCAGGGATTACAGGATTAACAGCTGTTTCAGGATTTAATCAATAGGAGGTAGCTGTGGCTAACCCATATAAATACAGAGATCTCTTTAAACCAATACTCAATACTGCAGCACGTCAAGCTTATAGAATGAAAGAAGGCTTTGCACCTGGTCTTAAAAAAGCACAGGAAAGCCCTTATACCCAAAAATATTGGGACATGGTATCTGGTAGAGAAGGAAGAGCTAAACAACTATTTGCTGTTGGTGCTCCTATCTACGCAGGATCCAAAGTAGCAGGACTTGTTCCTGAAAGAGCTGAAGAAGTAGTAACGGAAGATAAAGAAGAAATAATAGAGGAAACAAATGGTAAAAAAGACAGCGTTCTTATCACTGAGGAAGAAAAAAAAGAAATACTTCCTGAAGAGATAGAAATATCAGAAGAAACTAATTTTGATAGTGAAGATGAAAATAGTTCACAGAAAAAAGGTCAAGCACTTATGGATCAATCTAATGATTACATGGGGGATTATGACAACGACAGTTTAAATAGAATTGAAGGATATAAAGAAATTATTAGAGACTTTTTAGGGTCAGGTGATGAAGGAAATAAACTTCAAAACATGGCTCTTCTGATGCAAGTAGGGTCTTCATTGATGAGTGGTAAAAGTGATCAACCTGGAGTTGCAGGATTTTTTGATATTGTTGGACAGACAGGAATGCAGGTGGCACCAATGCTCTTCCAAATGGGAGTTGAAAAAGGAAAATCAGAGCGTGAAATAGGCGCAGCAGCTCTTAACATGTACATGAATGAATTAGATAGAGGACGCGATCGAAGTGGTCCTTTCACTGTTGTTTATGAAAATACCTATGAGAAAGATCAGAATGGAGAAATGGTATATGGCGCAGACGGAGAACCAATAAGCACAGGGCGAAGACGTCTTCAAACTTTCTTTAGAAAAAGTCCAGAGATTATGTCTTACATGGACATTAATAATAAATTGGGATTTGATAAGTTTACCTTCGTTGATTCAACCTCAACTAAGGAAGGAATGAATGTCACTGGATTGGGTGATCAATATACAATGAAGCAAGAAACAAAAGCAGCAAGAGATGCCAAAAGAGGTTATGCTGGTTACCTAGGAAAAGGCTTGGATGTTTTTGCAGATTTTATTATGCCAACAATTATAGCAGATAAGGATACTTTGACAGGATTCTGGGGGCAAATAGGTAGAGACTGGGGTCCAAAATTCTCAGCTGCTCAACAATTATTAGACGGAACTGTTTTAGAAGCCTTTGGTGGAGAAAATAATTTAAATGACTTTTATAATGATCAAATAGATGCAATGAGTTCAGCTGGATATATTGTAAACAGAACCCCAACACCAGGTGCTACGAAGGAAGTTAATGGTAAAACACTGGAGTTCTTCATCGACGTTGATAATGAATACGGTTTCAATAAACCAGGAGGTGAAGCAACATGGCTTGTAACCAATGATTCCATGAGCCGATTGCTTAGCAATCCAAATCGTTCTGCAATGATTACATTTGAGAATACTTTAGGCCTCATGCTTTCAAGAGACAGACAGCCTACAGGTCGTATGTTAGCAGACATTTTAGCGAGATCTTTTGCGGATACGCAAATGACAAGTTATGGATTTGGCAGAGGGGCTGAAGCAGTTGATTCTAAACAAGTTCTAAGTAATTATACATTCATCTTTAATCAGCTTGCAGCTAACAGAGCGAATGCTTTGTATGATTCAGGATTAACAGACGATAAAAACGATACGACTAAAATTTATAATCCTGCTTCTTTTAAAATCAAAGGCATAGATAAATACATGAACGCTTGGTACAATCTTCGTGCTGACCCAAAAGAAGGAGGACAGTATGCAACCCATGACATTTACGGTATGCCTAAGTATTGGGAATGGAAACAAGGAATTGAGGGTAATTTAATTATGGACCAACAAGAAAATACAAACAGTACAAATAATATTGTAGATAATACAATGAAATTTTTAACGGAATAATATGGGAACAGAGACTTTAACCGCATCAGAAAAAGTAGACGTCTTTAATAAGGCTATAAAGCCTTTGGAGGCACACAAGAAGCAATTTCAATCAGGAAAACTAGAAGGAACTGGAATGAAAGATGAAACCATTATTGGTTTTACTGATCAAGGACTTCCTTATACAGCTGCTCAAGAAAAATCAACTGACCTTAATAAATTTTTAAAAAAGGCAGTTGTTGATCCAGCGTTAATGCTTCCTCGTGCGGCTTGGAATTTGGCAATGCCAAAAGCATGGGAAAAAAACCTAGGTGAACCTTTTGGTTTTACCACACCAGGAACCCGTGTAGAACAGAATGAAAGAAAAGCGGAATTAGAACAGTTTAAACTTTATAGAGCAGCGCAAGGAAAAGTAAGAGATGATATTCTTATGATGGCTGATACAGCTCAAAAAAGATTTAAAGAGACAGGTGATCCTAAATATCTAGACGCGGTAGTGCAGGCGAAGAATGATATCTTTGCTGCCAATAATATTACTGATGATAATTTCGTAACTATTTCTCCTGACATGTGGGGAATGGTAGATGAAGCAGGAATGTTTAGTAATTCACCTAACCCTTATCCAGTCATTGAAAACTTAGCTAAATTTGGCGGAGGTTGGTATGGCATGGTCAAAGGTGAGAAGTTAATGAACAAACACTTCGTTGAAAAGTTTATGAAGGATATGAAAAAAGGTGGTAGGAATTCTAAAAAAGCATTTTTAATGAGAACAGCAGGAGCTGTTCTAGGAGGAGCATCTGCTGTAGCGACCGCCGATTTTGGTAATGAAGTAATGCTTGACGTCATGAACCGTGCCGGACAAGCAAAGAAATGGATGCAAGATGATAATGTGAGGATAGGAATGTGGGATTCGATTCTCGCTGCCAATGTTCCTGATGCCCTGACATTTGGACCAGAAGGTATTAACCGTCCATCTATAGATGAAAGAAAAAAATCAGCATTTGAATCATTTGCTTGGGATGCAGCCATTACAAGTTCTTTTTTTGGAGCAAGACCATTATATTATGGACTGCGACAAGGACTAGGATCATGGCCATTTAGAATGTTCAAGCCAAGACCAACCAAGGATCCGGGTGTTGTAACAAATTTGGAATTACTGGAAGCTGAACAAGCATTAATAAAAAAATATCATAACCCTAAAGTACTTAAAGAAATGGGATTAAAACCTGTTGGAGAAAAATTAACTTTCAATACTCCAGTCTTTGGAAATTTTCTATGGAAAGTTGTCAATTCAAACGCACCGTTCAATCCATTCAGATGGATGGGACCGCAAGGAGCAATTAAGAAAGGGTCGGATGAATGGTGGCCAGAACCAGTAGAATTAATGGGAACACAATTAGGAAGACATATGGTTGGAGGACAAGTAGCTCCAGCCATAGCGGCAACAATGTCACCAGCTCCTCTCTTTGGAACTGGAATAAGAGACAACATGGCTACACGTGGAGATTATTATATAAAAGTTATAGGCCAAGAGATGCTAGGAAAATTTGCACCTTATGCTAACGCAGGAGATATGGCATTAGACTGGGGCAGTCTTGCATCAGCCAATTTAATAGGATTTAAAACCCATGCTAAACAATTAGAAAAAATTTTTGATGAATCTGCTAAAGGAGCAGGAAAAATATTCTCTGACTTCAACATGGTAACTGTAGGCAAGCAAGCATTACATGATTTTACAAGCAAGCAACAAATAGATGCAGCTGGAAAGTTAATTCCACCTGCAGTAACAAACAAGGCAATTGATTTTATAAGAAAACAAATTATTGCACCTGTTGGAGAAGGAAATATTTTAAAAACTGAGAGTCTTCGTTCCTTAGCGCAGATGAAAGGAATACGTGAAGGAATGGATGATTTATTAAAACCTTTACAAGATCAGACGTTAGCAGACTCAGCCCATGCAGATACAATTACACGTTTATTTAAGGCATGGGAAAATGATATGGGTTCTGTAGCTACAATGGGATATCCACAGGTAGCAAAAGCATGGCAAGACTATGAAAATTTTGTAAGCAAGGGAATGCTTTTATGGATGACAGATGTAGGAAAAGCTGTAAATAAAATTCAAACTAGAGGATTTGATATTGTACTTCAAAAAGATCCAACGAGAGCAGGTCAACAACTCTTTGATGTAGTTGTTAAATCAGCGCAGGCGCACCCTGAAAGAGCTGGATCAGAATTAGCAGCACTTAAAAGAATTGTAGGACCACGTGCCTACCATAATGGTGTTGGTAGTTATATTAGAAATGTATTTGAAAAATCCATTGGTGAAAAAAGTGGCTTGCTTCATTTTGATGCATCAGGATTCAAGAAAGCACTTGGAATTGGAGAGGAAGGATCAGCTTTAAAAACTTTAATGGAGGATGCACTTCCAGGACCTAAGGTTACCAAGCTAAAAATATTTGACCCAACTACAAACACTTTTAAAAACTTTGATGATGAATTATATGCCTCTGGTGTTAACCAAGGATTAAAAGATATGCTGCCGGAGGAAGTTCCAGCAGGTTTCCTCAGAGCTGAGGAGAGAATTCTGCCCTCGACAAAAGAGTTTGAACAATTAGCGAACATTCTAGAGAGATTATTTATTAACGGCGTACCTGATCCTTCAAAATTCATGATGCGTCGTGCAATTATGAGTGGAACTAGAAACTCACTTCGAGCATTACTGCCGACACATGCCTTAGGGCAAGGTGCTGCAGGAAAAACAGAAGCCGGCGCACTTGGTGTTGGAGCAATAGGAATGGGACCACTGGGGGCGGCCGGAATAGCATGGCTAGTTAACTATGGTGGTAGGGTTTTAACTAACCCTGTTAGTATGAGAGTATGGATGAACATGATGGATGCTAACCTTCCAGAGACTATTAGGGTTGCTAACTGGGCACGTCTAGTGCGTATGTATCCAGAAGAATTTATGGAATTTGATAAAGACTTAGCGGAATTGGAAAGAGCACAAAGACAACTTAATACTCAAAAGCATGTTACACAACATAATAAATCTACTGTAGCTAAAATAGGAAATGCAATTAATGATGCTGCAACCAATATTAAACAAGGAATGGATACCTATAATAAATATAATGAGTATGTTAATCCTAATTATTTTAATTTAACAACACCGGATGAGCCACCTCAACCTGGATTAGAGGATTCAATGTATGCTCCAGAAGCAACATCATATGATACCTCACGAGTTGGTTCTTCCATAACTAACAATCCAGTTATGAATCCAGCAGCAGCGGCCAGCCTATACGCAGGTAATACTGATCAAGCTTTAGCTAATCAATTTGCAGGTGGGGCGACACAATATGCAGCTGACGGTGGAATAATGAATGCAGTGATGGATAACAAAGGACAATTTACTCCTATCCAAAAAGGAATAAATGATAATCCTTTTAATGCAGCTAAAAATAAAGGAATAACAGGAGTACTATAATGCCGCCAAAACAAAGACAAAAACTACAACCAAGATCTATTGACGCTATACTTAATAGTACTCGAAACGCTACTAGGAATAAACAAAGAAGATGGGAAAATTCAGGAGGAACCGGACCTTATCCTGTATACAATGAACGTAATCCATGGCAACGTAAACACAGCCTTCATGAGCTATCGCCAGGATGGTTAGAAGCTAGCAATAATAATATAGGAATTATGGGGGTAATAGGTAATAATCCTAGAGTTGAACAAATAAAAGAAATTTACACCAAAGCCGCTAATAATCCTAGAGTTGAACGAATAAAAGAAATTTACAACAAAGCCGATCCTTTTTTACCACGAGTTGATTGGGATGATAAACAAGTAGGTTATGGTTATTCATTACCGTGGTGGGGTGGAGATTTATCTCTGGGTGGAGACCTAGATTTGGATGATGACACATACAATGCTTATATTGGCTGGGGAACAGAGTGGTAATGAATATTAAAGATATAATTTGGGTAACAGGAATATTAATCGCGGTGGGTGCCACCTGGGGAATGACATCACAGCGCATTAGCGCAATGGAAAAAGACGTGGATCGTTTAGAAAATGCAATAATTTTATTTACTAAAATGGAATCACGCATTGCAGTAATTGAAACAGAGGTCAAGAATATAAATAAAAAACTTGACGCTATGAATAATTAGGGGCCGTTTGGGGGGAGAATCAGATGGTAGAACAATATTATAACCCTATAGAAAATTACTATCCATATTCATATAGGGATCTAACCTATTACAACAATCCACTACAAACAGAATATGAAAGACAAACTCTTTCTGACTTTCAAAGAAATAAGATGCTGGATACTTATATAGATTATTTAATGCAGAATCCTGTACAGCAGAACTATGAAAAATATCAGGACTGGAAGGATCCTGGTATGAACTATGGACAAAAGATATGGAATCCAGAAATAAGCAAATATATAGATAACCCCCAAGCAATAACTAATATACATAGAATGCACGGTGAGGGGGATAATCTTTGGTTAGAGGACTGGGATAAGCTTTTTGGTGATGAAAGATATGAACCGGCTTCCGTACCTATACCCCACCATGACAGGCCAGCAGGCCTTCAGGACTTTCAACCCAATTGGGCATACATAAATGCCCTGGAAAATTTCAAGGAGTATGGCGGTGACATTAATATAATGAGCACTGCGGACGCGTACGAGGACATAAATAGAGGAACAGAGAGAGCAAATGTAGGAGGAGTGAATGTAGGAGATGATCCTACCGCAACAGGTGGATTTTATTCTCCTTATTATGAGTCCGTAACCCTTAACCCCGCAAACGTAGTTAAAAAATACCCAACTGCTCCGATGGGACCGGATTCAGAGTGGGAATTTCTAGGACCTAATGAAATGAATGTAAACAGCCCGTATTTTAATCCATTAAAAGTTTGGAATCTGGGAAGAATACTACCCCATGAAACAGGGCATTTTCAAGAAGATGTGGACGAGATACTGGGTTGGGATGAGCCTAATCCAGGAGCATACCTGGAAGGCACTAAATGGGGTTCCTATGCGGATCATCACCGACACCCTCGAATGCATATGATGGACCGTTCACAATGGGACTGGAGAGCTGATAATGATAAGTCACTAAGCAAGAGACAGTTTGCAAATCTTAAAGCTGATCAGGCACGATCTATGATTGAAAGTGTTAACAGGCCGTATTGGGGAGATGATAAAACATTTGAGAGGGATTGGAATAGAGCAGAGCTAGGATTCGGAGGTTCAGGAAGATCACGAGAAAGTAGAGCTGGTATGTGGCAGGACCCAAGAACTACCCATACTGTTAGAGACCGCGCAATACAAAATCAATATCGACCAGCCCCAAAAGGACCGGATGGACCTCCCTCACCCCATTTTAATACTGGCGGAATTGTTTCACTTATGATATAATGTCGTAGTGAAAATTATAAAGAAATATAATTACGCAAATCTTAAAAGAGACGACGGTGCAACAAGATTGTATCTCACACCAGAGGGGGAAAGTTTACCCTCTGTTACTACAGTATTATCTAAAACCAAAGATAAGAGTGGATTAGACCAATGGCGAAAGCGTGTAGGCGAAAAAACAGCCGAAAAAATTATAGCCGATTCCGGGAGAATTGGAACCGCTCTCCACCTATATATAGAACATTATGTGAACAAACATGCGTATCAAGACCTTACAGAAGTAGGCATTCAAGCGCAGAAAATGGCCCAGGTAATTATTGATGAGGGCCTTAAGGACGTTACCGAGGTTTGGGGCTCTGAAGTTCATTTGTATTATCCTGGCAAGTATGCTGGGACTACTGACATGGTGGGATTATACAAAGGAAGGCCTGCCATTATTGACTTCAAACAGACTAATAAACCAAAGAAAAGAGAATGGGTACAAGATTATTTAATGCAATTAGCTGCATATGCTTATGCTCATAATAAAATATTTAATACAGAAATAGACCAAGGTGTAGTTTTGATGTGTTCACGTGATCTTCTTTTTCAAAGATTTGAATTAACTGGGGAAAATTTTGTAAGAGCTGGAGATGCTTTTATGAAGAAGCTTGACTTATACAATAAAAGTATTATATAATACACACAGGTATTAATACTAGGTGGCGTAAGGCAAGAACCATTTTAATTCAAGGAGATCTTGAAAATGACGAAAAGCCCGATGCGCCATCGAACACAATAGGATGCCATAATGGGTCCTACTAAATCTTGCTTAATAGGAGGTTAATATGAACGAGCTAGATATAATACGTAACCATTTTCTTGGTTTTCACAATGACTTTTTTGATAGTTTCAGAAGAGTTTCTACTTATCCCCCATACAACATTAAAGAAAAAGATGACTTAGGTGTCATTGAATTTGCTGTTGCAGGGTTCACTGAGAAGGATTTGAAAGTTGAGGTTAAAGATCAAACTTTACATGTCTATGGATGTAAAGAGGAAAAAAAATCAGATGACTTTTACCATAAAGGAATATCTGACAGAACTTTTCAAAAAAGCTTCAGGCTTCATGAACACATTAAAATTAATGGAGCTGAACTTCAAAACGGTCTTTTAAAAGTGGGATATCATAGAGATATACCAGAATCCGAAAAACCAAAAGTAATAGAAATTAAATCCAAGAAATAAGTTCTTCACCGTTAATTTCATTAGCGATGTTAACTTTATTGCGAAGGGATTGTATGATTTTATCGTCTACAGTCCCTTTAGCGACCATATCAATATATAATACTTTATTCTTTTGTCCTATACGATGAGCACGATCCTCTGATTGTATCCTTTTCTCTAAATCATAATTATTGGAATAGTATATAACTGTGCTAGCTTCTGTAAGTGTTATACCGTAACCTCCAGTTTGAGTATTTCCTATAAAGAAACGAACTGGAGATAATGGGTCTTGAAAATTGTTTATACATGCTTGTCTTTGATCAGGAGGTGTTGCGCCATAATAAGTACATAAAGAATTTTCCCCAAACTCACTAGATATAGTAGATTCAATCTTTTCAATATCATGTATATAGTTAGCCCAGATGATTACTTTTCCAGTAGTTTCCCCTAGTATATGCATGAGTTCATCCATTCTACTATTTTTAAGATCTATGGTTTCCCCAGAATCTGTTTTCATGTGTCCACATGTTATTTGATGGAGTCTGATTAATTGTGTAAGAACATTCATTGCTGTCATGGATTGTCCTTTTAATATGGTTATTGCATCGGCTTTCATATCTTCATAAGCGTGTTTTTGTTCATCACTTAATTCTACTTCTCTTTTCGAGAATACTTTATCGGGTAAATCTAAGCAATCTTTTTTTAAAATACGGTAGGAATGAGGCGTAATAGTTTCTCCTAGTTCTTTTAGATTTTTAAATCTAACAACCCTTTGATATGTATGAGTTCCTCCTGCTGCATTAGAAGTTATCATTACAGCATATCTAGTTCTGAACGCATAATAACTTGATTGCCCTAATATCTCAGGATCTAAAAAATCCATTTGAGCCCATAAATCTAAAGGAGATTTTGTTACTGGGGATCCTGTAAGTATTCTCCTGTATTTAGTTTCTCTTCCTAAAGCTAAGATATTCTTAGTTCTTTTTGCTTGTGGATTTTTTATTGTAGTGCTTTCATCTACAATCATCATGGATTTTCCTATTAAAAATAAAGCAGCACTTTTTAATCCTTTCTTAGTGGATAGGGCCTCAACATTCATTACAAATATTTTTAATTTGTATCCATGCTCTCTAAATTGTTTTAACTGTGCCTGGTATTTAGCACTCATAGAAGGCTTCCATGCCAATACATCTTTATCTATATAATCAGGGACATGGGTGGGAATTTCTTTTTCTACCCATGTCATGTATGCCCCTTTAGGAGCTATCACCAATAGACGATCTATTTTTCCTTTATTATAAAGTATGCAGGCATTATCCAATGCTATTTTAGTTTTACCTGTGCCCATCTCAGCAAAGACAGCAAAGGATTCTTTGTTCCAGCATTTCTTTAATGCATCACTCTGATGCTCATATGGCTTCGTTTTAAATTTATACATTATTTATTTCTTTATTCTTGCTTTTAATTATATCATATGTTATAATGCAAAGCAAGAAATAAAAAATGACAGTTTATATACCACAAGTAATGGATTACAATGTTCGCTCTGCTGAGAAGTTTGGCGATTTAAAAATTATGCTTCCGGATAGAAAACAAATGATTTTAGCATCGGGTCCTTTAACTTTTGAACTTAAAAAACAATTAAAAGATTTTAGTGATAAAGATTACTTGCTTTTAATTGGAGATCCTGCTATAATAGGGCTCTGTTGTGCAATCGCAGCAGAAACTAATAACGGAAAATTTAAAGTTTTAAAATGGGACCGTAACGATAAGCGGTATTATGACTTAGAAATAGATTTGAGAGGTAAAAATGAATAATAACTTACTACAGCAAATGGAAGAAGATGCATCTACCATTTCTGAAAATTCTTTGGGTAAGATTGGTGCAGTAGCAACCGATATAGCCGATACCCAAGAAGAAATATCAAAATTAAAAGAACAATTAAAAAATAAAGAAGACTATGAAAGAAAACTTTCACGAGAAGTTTTACCAAGTCTTTTTTCAGAAGTTGGATTATCAGAATTAAAATTAGCTGATGGTCGTAAAATAAAAGTTTCCGAATATTATACAGCTACTCCTTTAAAGGAGAATAGAGGTAAAGTATTTCAATGGTTAAGAGACAACGGATTTGGGGATTTAGTAAAGAACCAAGTCACTTGTAGCTTTGGAAGGAATGAAGAAGAGAAAGCTAGTGGATTATTATCTCATCTTAGTGATAAGGGATATCAATCTACGCAACGCGAATGGGTCGAACCTTCCACCCTCCGCGCTTTCGTCCGTGAACAATATGAAGCAGGTAAAGAACTTCCTATGGATCTTCTTGGCGCTTTTGTTGGTCACAAAACAACAATTAAATCTGAATAGAGGAAATATTAATGACAAAAACTGAAAAACCTAAAAAAAGTAATGGAGTGGATCTGGCAGTAATTGCACAGGACGCAAAATCTTTGAGTGGATTTGGTGAGCTTAATATAGCAAGGGATACAGCTATTCCTTACATAAGTATTTTGCAAACTTCAAGTCCTCAAGTAAATCCTTCCAAAGCAGAACATATAGAAACTGCTAAAGCGGGACAACTGTATAATACAGTAACACAGGAAACCTTTGACAATATAAAAGTTATCCCTGTTTTCTACCACTTAAAATATGTTGAGTGGAAACCTAGAGAACAAGGTGGTGGATTTATTGCTTCCCATGATGCTGAAAGTGGCATCATAGGTCAAACTAAAAGGGACCCTATGACCAACAAAATGATTCTTCCTAATGGAAATCATATTGTTCAAACAGCCTATCACTACGTTATTATGATGTCTGATAGTGGATACCAAAATGCTGTGATTAGCATGGCTTCAAGTCAGCTTAAAAAAAGCAGACGTTGGAATAGCTTAATGTTATCACAAAAAATTAAGGGTCCATCTGGTATGTTTACTCCCCCTACATATGCATTCACTTATACTTTATCAACAGTTAGTGAATCAAATGATAGAGGAAGTTGGTTTGGATTCCAAGTTGAGAGAGGGGATCAGGTTTCTGATGCTGCTATATACGGTGAAAGTAAAGCATTTGCTCAATCTGCTTCAAGCGGAGCTATAGAAGCAAAGCCGGAAACCCCTAAATTAATCCAAAAAGAGAACCAACCCGAAACTGATGAAGCTGTACCTTTTTAGGTATATTTACTGGAGTTTCGAGTGGTATATAAAAAATTTAAATCTATATTTGAAGGTTTAGATATAGCTTATGGTCAGCACCAACCAGGTGGTTCGCGTGCTGACGGTAAGCAACAAGGCAAATCCTATATGGTAACAAAGGAGGTTACAGATGAATTATGGGAAAAGCATCTTAAGGGTCAGGCTCCTTCTCTTGGGATTATTCCTATTAGGGCTGATAATACTACTAAGTGGGGATGCATTGATATTGATACTTATCCTTTGGATCATCGTTCACTTATTAACAAAATCAGAAAATTAGATTTACCATTAGTATATTGTAAATCTAAAAGTGGAGGAGCACATCTCTTCCTTTTTATGCAACAACCAATTGCTTCCAAACTAGTGCGAAGTAAATTAACAGATATGGCTGCTGTTATTGGCCATTCCAATTCAGAAGTTTTTCCAAAGCAATCAGGAATTCAAATAGAAAAAGGGGATTTAGGTAATTTTTTAAATCTTCCTTATTTTAATAGTGACAAGTCAGTTCGCTATGCAATCAAAGATGATGCAACCGCAGCAACTTTAGAAGAGTTCTTTGATATGTATGATAAGTATGCCATCAAGGATATTGATAAGACAGGGACAGAAGCACCTAAAGAATTAATTAAAGATGGACCACCTTGTTTGCAAGCATTATGCTCTCAAGGCTTTCCAGCAGGAACTAGAAACAATGGACTATTTAATATTGGAGTCTATTTAAAGAAATTTGATCCGGACAACTGGGAGAAATTATTAGAAGAACATAATCAACAATTTATGAAGCCACCTTTGGATCATAGAGAAGTTGCTAATGTTGTAAAAGCATTGGATAAAAAAGGGTACATGTACAAATGTAAAGATCAACCTATTGTCTCTTATTGTAATGTAAATCTATGCAGAACTAGAAAACATGGGGTAGGAAATGATAATGCATATGCGCAGATAATATCACTTACAGTATTAAATACTGAACCACCTTTATTTATTGGAGAAATAATGTCTGATGATCCCAAATCAGATTATAAAATACAGTTAACAACAGAGGAATTACAAATTCAAACTAAATTTCAAAAGAGAGCAATGGAAGTTTTAAAGATTATGCCTCCTTTAATGAAGAACATCGACTGGCAAAAATATGTAAATAGCTTATTGAAAAAAGCTAATATAATAGATTTTGCTAATGATGGAACTGTGTCCGGTCAATTCTTATCTCACCTCCAGGAGTTTTGTACTGATCGGGCACAGGCACAAAAGAGAGAAGACTTAACATTACGTAAGCCTTGGACTGAATGGGTTACAGAACTGGATGAAAATAAAAAAGAAGTTAAATTACAAAGAACTTATTTTAGATTACAAGATTTACACGCTTATCTTATTAGAAATAAATTTACTCACTATAGCAACACAGGACAAATTATTGCGGAGCTAAGAAAAGTTAAAGGAGTTTCTAAATTTTGGAAACTAAATGGGAAGGGCGTAAACACATGGGGTGTCCCTTCATTTAAAACACAGGATATTGAACATGAAATACAGGAACAAAATGTCGTCCCTTTCTAAAATAAAAAAAGGAATGCATAGTGAACAGACAGCAATATTATTTTTAATAAAGAAAGGATATTTTGTTTTTAAAAATTTATATGGACTAGGGCCTGCAGACCTTATAGCAATAAATGAAGAAGGTGCATTAGAAATATTTGATGTAAAGAGTGAGAGCTATCGTAAAACCTGGAAGCCTGGAACACGTATATGTAGACAATTAACTCAAGAACAAAAGAAATTAAAAATGAAATTTATATTTGTTGACAAGAAAGGAGAATGCAGAATTGCCAGACGTTAATATTATACTAGGACCTCCAGGTACAGGCAAGACGGAGAATCTACTGAGGATAGTGGACCGGGAGATTAAAGAGGGAACTGATCCATCAGCTATAGCCTTTGTTAGCTTTACTACAAAAGCAACAGATGAAGCTCGTGATAGAGCTAAATTAAAGTTTAATTTAACTGATGATGACTTACCTTTTTTTAGTACTCTTCACGCATTTGGTAAAAGACAATTAGGAATGACTCATTCTGAAGTTATGAATGCTCAAGACTATAAAAAATTCTCAATTGATTATGGAGTAGATTTAAATTTTGTTTCACAGGATTGGGATGATACTGGCATAATTTCAACCGATAATAAATTTTTAAGAATTATAAATAAGGCGAGAGTTAAGAAGATGGAGGTGCAAGAATTTTATAATAAATATAATTTAGATATGGCATGGCCAGAATTATCTCGTGCCTATAGGTCCTTGGAAGATTACAAAGAAAAGAATTATAAACATGACTTCACTGATATGCTTTCAACTTATATTGAATCAGGACCAGTTCCTAAATTAGATGTAATTATTATTGATGAAGCTCAAGATTTGAATACTTTACAATGGGAAATGTGTGAGAAGATGTGGAGAAATGCAAAGAGAGTATATATAAGCGGAGATGATGATCAAGCTATCTTTAGATGGGCTGGGGCAGATGTAGAGCATTTAATTAATATGCCAGGAAAAGTAAGGGTATTAGATCAATCATACAGGTGCCCACAATCTGTACATAAAATTGCCCAGGAGATAGCGAGTAGAATACATAATAGAAGAGATAAAGAATGGAAACCACGTGATTATAAAGGAGTTCTTAAATTTCATGCTTACCCAGAAGCAGTTAATGTTCGTGAGGGAAAGTGGCTAGTATTAGCAACTTGCAAATATATGTTTAGTGAAATTGAGAATGATCTGCGCATACAAGGATTACCTTATAAAAAGAATAACAAGATGGCTATTAGAAAAGATTTATTAAATGCAGTAGATGCGTGGAATAGATTACATGAAGCTAAGGACATTTCTTATAGAGATGTAACAGATATATATACTCATTTAACTTCTGTAACTGGAGTACGCAGAGGTTATAAAAATTTGAAATCATTTGAAGGAGAAGGTAAGGAAGAACAGTCTTACGGCATAGAAGAGCTAGTTGAACACCACGGATTACTTAAAACAAGTGTTCCTTGGGATGTTGTTTTTGAAAAGATTGGCGATAGAGACAAAGAATATTTAAGGGCTTTAGAAAGATTTAATCCAGAAAATTTAACTGCGGATCCTCTCATTAACTTAAGTACAATCCATGTTGCTAAAGGTGGAGAGTGTGACAATGTCATGCTCTTCACTGATATATCCCGAGCTAATAGGGATGAGATGGAAAAGGATTCAGACGATACTAACCGTGTATTCTATGTAGGGGCTACACGAGCAAAAAAGGCACTACATATAATACAACCCCAACAAGAGAGAGGATTTATACTATGAGAAAAGAAGAAATATTGATGAAAGCTGCAGAGTTGGTGGGCAACAGCAGACAAGAGTCACATGGTGATGTTTTTAAAAATCATGAACAAATTGCAGAGTTTTGGAATATATATCTTGATGATAAATTAAAGCCAGTAGCTGCTATAACAGCTGATGAAGCGGCAATGATGATGGCATTAGTAAAAGTATCTAGATCAAAAGTTGGGAAACATAATGTTGACGATTATGTAGATGGATCGGCTTATATAGCTATAGCAGGGGAGCTTAAAAATGGTGCGTGATTTATTTAATCAAGATTTAGTTAAGTCCGAATGGTTACACCCTACAGAGTTTCCTTCAATGAAAGGAAAAAAAGTTATAGCGATTGATTTGGAAACCTGTGATACAGAACTGAAGAAAATGGGCCCAGGATGGCCACGAAAGATAGGATCAGTCATAGGAATTGCCATGTCAAGTGGTGAGTTTACAGCTTATTATCCCATAGCTCATGAAGGTGGGGGAAATATGGATAAAGACAAAGTTCTTAAATATATTAAATCTATATGTGAAGATGAATCAATACAAAAAGTATTTCATAACGCCCAATATGATATTGGGTGGTTATCAACTTTAGATATAGAAGTTAAAGGTTATATCCATGATACTATGATTGCCTCAGCTCTTCTTAATGAGAATAGATATTCTTATACTTTAAATCAAATGTGTATTGATTATCTAGGAGAATATAAAGATGAGAAGGTTCTTAAAGCTAAGGCAGAGGAACTTGGACTTGATCCCAAAGCTGATATGTACAAAATGCATTCTTCTTTTGTAGGAGAATATGCGGAAGCAGATGCGGTACTAACTTATAAATTACACCAAAGACTTATAGTTGAAATAGAGAAAGATGCACTGGAAGGAGTCTATGATTTAGAATGCAGATTAATAAGAGTTATATTTAATATGACAAAAAGAGGTATTAGAATTGATATGGATAAGGCTTTTGGTCTTAAAAAGAAACTGCGCATTAAAGAACAAAAGTATTTAAAAAGGATGAAAGATTTAACAGGAGGAGAAGTTCAGCTTTGGTCTGCACGATCAGTAGCTGATGCATTTGATAGGGTTAATTTAGAATATCCTCACACTCCACTAGGGGCTCCAAGCTTTACCCAAACTTTCTTGGAAACTCACAAACATGAGCTGCCTAGAATGGTAACAAAAGCTAGAGTTTTAAATAAATTACAAGGAACTTTTATAGATGGAATAGCAAAGTATATTCATAATGATAGATTACACGCCCATGTTAATCAAATTCGTGGTGATAGTGGGGGAACTGTTACAGGTAGATTTTCTATGTACGCTCCTAATCTTCAGCAAATGCCTATTAGAAGTGAATTTGGATCAGAAGTTAGAAAAATATTTTTACCTGAGTTAGGTGAATCTTGGATTTCAGCTGATTACTCGCAACAAGAACCCAGGTTATTAACACATTTTGCTATTTTAAATAAAAATGAAGGAGCAGAAACAGTACAACAAGCCTTTATAAAAGGATTAGATTTCCACCAACAAACAGCAGATATGGCAGATATACCTAGACGATTAGCTAAGACTATTGGTCTTGGGGTAATGTATGGTATGGGATATAAAAAGATGGCAGTTGACTTAGATATAACACCTTTAGAAGCTAAAGCAATGCTTAAGGAATTTAGGATTAAAGTTCCTTTTATGCAAGGAATGTTAGAAGCTGTTATGAATAGAGCTAATCAAATAGGGACCATTAGAACTTTATTAGGTCGTAAATGTCGATTTGATTTGTATGAACCTAATTGGTATGAACCAAATAAGTTTTATAAGGCTATGCCATTAAAACAAGCAGAGGCAGAATATGGTAATGTAAAGAGAGCTGGTACTTATAAAGCTCTTAATAGATTAATACAAGGCTCAGCTGCGGACCAAACAAAAAAAGCGATGGTTGATGTCTATGAAAAACTAGGAATCACACCACTTTTACAGATGCATGATGAGTTGAATTGTAGTGTAAAATCTGATAAAGAAGGGGAGGATGTTAAAGATATAATGGAAAATTGTGTGGATTTGACAGTGCCGTCCAAAGTTGAATATAAAATAAAAGATAATTGGGGTAATGCCAAATGAGTATAAATAAAGAAGCAAGAAAAAAGAGAGCAGAAAACAAAAAGAATAGTTTTGCTATTAACGCGGAGCAGATGGAATATGAAAGAAGAAAAGTTTTGGAACAAATGTCTACAAAAATTGACAGAAAGCGCCTCAACAACATGGCGGCAGTTGCTGCGACCAAAGAGCCGGAGTATTTTGATGAAGAAGGAAACAAAAAAGAACCAACCCTGCGCATATTATCACTCGGGGCAGGGGTACAGTCTTCCTGTCTCGCACTCATGGCCCAAGAAGGATTAACAAAACATAAACCAGATTACATGATTTTTGCTGATACAGGATGGGAACCATCCTTTGTGTATGAGCATGTAGAATATTTAAAAAAAGCAATAACGATTTGTCCACTCATTACTGTAGAGCGAAGCAATATCCGTGAGGATTTAATTCGTGCAGCGAATCCCATTAAGGGGTCAAATGAGGAACATAAATCTTTCGCCGGACGTGTACCAAATCCACCACTATTTGCGGCACGTCCTGGTGGAAAGGTTGGAATGTTATATCGTCAATGTACTCATGACTACAAAGTGATTCCTATTCAAAAGAAAATGAGAGAAATTCTTGGTGTAAAACCAAGACATAGAGTTAAAAAGGGTACAGTTGTAGAACAGTGGATTGGTATATCTACTGATGAAGCTATGCGTATGAAAAATGCAAGGCTACCATGGTTAACATCACGTTGGCCTTTAATAGAAATGAAGATGTCTCGTATGGATTGTCTTCAGTGGTATCGTGATATTAAAAAACATCCAATGCCTGGTAAATCATCATGTATTGGATGTCCTTACCACCACAACGATCAATGGAAAAATATGCAGAAAAATTATCCAGCAGATTTTGAAGATGCCTGTGAAGTTGATGATAAGATAAGACATGGATTGAAAAACACAACAGCTGAATTATATTTACATAAATCAGCTAAACCATTAAGAGACATAAATTTCTTGGAACCAAAGAAACAAGCAAGTTTATTTGGTGAAACATTTGATGAAGAATTCGCAGATGAGTGTGAAGGTCTTTGTGGAGTATAAGAAAGGAATAGATTATGACCCAGCTACTGTGCGACCCGGACCTAAGGGCAGCACTGCACCAGAATTTAAATGTTTTAATTGTGGGAAATGGTTTAATGGAAACGATTGGAAATATACCATGAGTAAACATTGGTATCCTTCTCTTAAATATAAAAATAATTTTTTATGTGGTCCGATATGTTCAAATGAATTATACTCAAAGTATAAAGATCAATATGTGGGATCATAATGGCTAAGGTGGGCTTAGCAAAACATAGGGGCCGAAGGAAGGTCGGAAGCAGAAAAAGAAAGTTGAGGTCAGCAAAATGGCGCAAAAAGAAAACGGGCCGGTAGGTCAAGATATTATAGCAAAGATTCCAGTACAAGATACACGTTTGTTTTATAAACGTTGGGATAATTATGAGAATCTTAATAACTTATTAATGAATGAAATAGAAGGAATGAGAGAAAAGGATCCAAAGGGAATGCCGGAGACCAATGAAGGTTGCTGGAGAACTTTAGAAAAATATAAATGTGAAAGAGAATTGTTTGCTCCCATGAGCATGATTCTTGCAGCATGGACTGATCACTTCATGCCTAAGGTTCCTATTGATGCCGATGTAGTATATTGGACAAACGTCAACGAGCCTGGATCAGCTAATATGTTTCATACTCATCACATGGCAAATGCAGATGTGTCAGGAGTATATTATGTACAAGGATCTGGAACAGGCGTAATTAGATTTGCAACGCATGAACATTTATATAGAATGATTGCACCAGGCATGCCTCATGCAGACATGATTGGACATGAACCTCATGATGGAGATGTATTATTATTTCCATCTTATCTTCAACATGATGTGGTTCGTAATCCTCATCCAACAAGACAACGTATCTCAATTGCATTCAATGCTAAACTTAAAAAAAAAGAGCGTAAAAATAATGACTAAAGACTTTTACGATCACATGAAAGAGGAAAAAGAGTTGTTAAATTTAAGTTATCGTGAGTCATTACGGCAGAAAGAGGAAAGAATGGCTGTTTGGGACCCACAAGATAAAATGCCGGTTTTAAGCCAAATAAAAAAGGCCATAAAGCACCCGGTATCGGGGTTTAAGCCATGGAGAGGTATGATTGGACCCGGGATATTAATCATTTTAACCCTATTTTTGCTAATAGGCTGTGCGAGTGTTAATTGGCCTTGGGAGAAAAAAGAACCACGAAAAGTTGACACTCTTACGATGCCACCGAGAGAATTTATTTGCACAAAAATAGATTGTGGTGATGAAGATATTGAGAAATTAGTTGAAGAAGAAAAAAATACAATTGCTTGTATAAAACTAGAACCGGAGTGCAACCTTGATGTGGAAAATTAAAGACTGGTTTCTTAACCTGTGTGAAGTGTATGGGAGCAAGGTCAGTGTATGGGCATGGCATAAACGATGGAACAAGCGTAACCGGAAGAGATATAAGCATGGCTAAAGTCATTCACACCAAAACATTCTCATGTGCTGATGACCATCCCATTGTGTGGTATACCTTCGATGAAACTAATAAAGCACTATGTGGATACTGCGCCACTCAATTTGTGTACGCGCCAGAAGGAAAAACTACTTCAGAAAAAATGCAGGAAGAATTAGAGCCAATTAGTGATTAAAGATAAATTAAATAAATATATTCATATATTAAATGATATTCCTGATAATCAAGATAAATTTGTGTGGATCATGGACTTTGGAAAAAATTCACCTTTAGTTCCGGAGAGATTTAAACTTGAAGAGTTTGAGGTTCCAGGTTGTCAATCACAGACATGGCTCATTCCTCACTTTATGCACGATGATAAAATATTTTTTACTGCTGATTCAGCTGCATTAATTTCAAAAGGTATGGTATGTTTATTAGCTGATGTATTTAGTGGATCTACAGGAAACGAAATAACATCCTTTGAAACCAACGACCTAAAGGACTTAAAGCTTGATACTCTTTTAACTCCTGGCCGCAATAACGGGGTTTATTCCATGCTGAAGAAGATTCAATACTATGCCAGATAGTTAAACTAATCATTTATCCCATTTAGATTTAGCTCTTAAGGACCATCTCTCAAATGCTTCTTTACTTATTTTTTTCTTCACCATTGTAGCACCTTCAGGTATTTCATTATAGAGAGCGATCACCTCGCCATCTTCTATGTGTACAATACCAGGACCACAAAAGGCATCTTTAACAAATTCTGTTTTCTTTCGTTTAAGAAGACGTGACTCTTTCATACACGATGACAATGATTCCATAGGAATATACTGGGTCATCTGTGTATTTTGATCATTCATGTTCCCGAAAACGAACATGAGAAATACGCTAATAACTTCCATTAGCTGCTCTTAATTTGTTCTTTAAATCTTCTATATCTTTCAACATTTTCTCCACATCTTGTTGTAACCTCTTGATATTTACGGTATTACTCATCATCCCAGCCATTTCCTCTTGGATAGACTCGGTCTGAGTGCTAAGAAATTCCAGCAATAAAAATTGTTCTTGATCCGCGGGCAGGGCACCTAATTCACCACGCGGCCATTTTATGCGGAATTCCGTGTTTTGTGCTACATCACCCTCTACTATTGTGTCCATTGTATTAGTTATTCGTTCTACTTCTGTTTCCAATTCTTTTGTCATGATTTCACGAGCTGTTTCCAGGGTTGTGATGCGATTTATCAAGCCAAAATACGCGTACACTCCGATTCCGACAGCTGCGATTATCGAAATTAAATTCCTAACGGGCATAGCCACCGAACTATCAGAACTTACTTTGAGATCACTCATCTAAGCCCCACATGAATCACAGCTATTGTCGCAGACGCATGGATCTTGGTTACATGCTGGGCATTCTTTAGTCACCATAGCTGTAACCTCCCTTCTGTTCATTCTGCTGGTTCATTCCTTGCTGTTGTTCTTCTAAAAATTTAAATAAATCTTCATGCTGTTTTTCAATAGCACGGTTTTGCTTTAATATTTCTTTATCTTTGGATTGCATCTTACGCATATCCTTGTTTAACTGACTAACTTGCGTCATTAAATTTTCCAGATCCAATTTCATTTTGACCTGATTCTCTATAACTTCTTTCTTATTCTCCTCTTCGAAGCTTTTGTACATCTGGTCAACACGCGAATCCAATTTGCTCACGTACCATATGACTCCTATCCCCTGAACGAGGACAAACGCCACGACGGCGAAGGATATTTTAAGTCCGTTCATAGTCTACTCCCATATAAAGTCCTGTTTAATTCCAAACGAATCTTTTTGTGAGTCCGTTTTATCCTCGTCAGACTTGTCTGTATAAGATCTTCCATATGTAACTGATGTCTTATGAGGTTTCATGGACATGCCATCACACCCTATCATAAATAGGGCCGTCAGTAAAACAATAAATCTCATGCTCCAACAGGGGAAGGCATTCCTGTAATGGGAAATGAGTCAAATGGTATGCAAAAAGCCTCTGTTTTCAGGGCAAGCTTGTAGTCTAAGGGTTTTGCTTCGTATATATCCATGTAACCAGTTCTTGCGGCTATGCATTGGTCTTCCGTTGGATAGATCGCTGCATGGTATCTTACAGATGGTTGGTTAGGCATTGATATAAGCATCAATAATAGCCAAATTTTAGTCAAAATTACCCCCTGAAATAATGTTTTTCAGGGTGATACTTTAACCATTTTTTGATATTTTTCCAGATCTTTCTTGTTCTGTATTTCACTATTCTAATTTGCCTTGTCATAATTTTCTCTTTAAAAAAGGACCTTGGAGCAACGAATGTGCTCCAAAGGTCCACTGGATGAAATGAAGTTGAGTAATATTATATATATCCTGTGGATAAATTAAGCAACTAAAAAATGATTTTTTTCTTGACACTCATTTATGGCGGAATACCGGGATAATTATTTACTTGACTTATCCCATCAATTACCATATAATATGGGCTATGAAAAAAGAAAAGGTAAAGTACATTATTACAAAGACTCCTGCTCAAATCAACAAGG
>VTLG01005872.1_pt1 | contig 33956 bp, 50 predicted proteins | sample 4694571 | NCBI WGS metagenome assembly VTLG01 (sample SAMN12604809, study PRJNA352737) | marine metagenome | biome: ENVO:00000447; feature: ENVO:00000209|ENVO:00000569|ENVO:01000036; material: ENVO:00002151; isolation source: viral sequences binned using virsorter ...
ACAGATGCCGCAGAAAGCACAAACTCAAATTTTTTACAAGCTTTTAGCACTGATGGATTTACTGTAGGAGATTCTGCAAGGGTAAATACAAACGGAGATAATTATGTAGCATGGCAATGGAAAGCTAATGGAGGCACAACTGTTTCGAACAGTAATGGGTCTATAACTTCTACAGTTCAAGCTAATACCACGGCTGGTTTTTCAATAGTATTGTATACTGGAAATGAAACGTCAGGTGCCACAGTAGGACATGGCCTTAGTGGTGCTCCAGATGTTATCTGGGGCAAAAGAAGAGTAGGAACAGGTTATTGGATTATAAGTAGTAATAACTTAGACACAAACGGAACAACAGGTGGTAGCCCAGATGCTCCAAGAAATATGTATTTCAATACTCAAGATGCAGCTCAATCAGATAAAATTGTAAGAGCAATAAACGCAACGACTTTTGAAATATCAAACAGCAATTCTATGAATGCCAACACTGATGCTATGTTAGCATATTGTTTCAAAGCAATTAAAGGATTTTCACATTTTGGACATTACAAAGGCAATGGCAATGCTGATGGAAAATTTACATATACAGGTTTTAAACCTGCTTGGGTTATGATTAAAAAATCAAGCCAAACTGGTAACTGGTACATTTATGATACAGAAAGAAATGGAAGCAGTGGTTCTAACACTAACCAAGCACATAAAATTGTATATGCAAATGATACTTCTGCAGAAGTTGACAACTCAGATAGAGGTATTGATATGATATCAAACGGATTCAAAGCAAGAAATACTTTAGATAACATAAACCTTTCTAATGAAGAATATTTTTATATGGCTTTTGCAACGCATCCTTTTGTATCGTCAGCAGGCATACCAGTTACAGCGAGATAAACTATGGCATTAGGTCATTCAGCCTTTGCCGAAGCCCCGATCGCCTCAGCAGCAGGTGTAAGCGCTACAGTAGCCGTTACAGGTTTACCGATAACCTCGGCTCACGGATCATTATCAGTCGTAGCTAATTCAGTTGTAGAAAACCCAACAGGACAACAAGCAAATACAGCGGTAGGTTCAGTAACACCTGAAGTAAAAGTAATACTATCTGGTCTTTCTTCTACACTGTCTCTTGGAGCTGTTACTCCAACGGGCACAAGTTTAGTCATACCAACTGGTCAATCAATGAGCTCTGCTGTGGGCACAGCCGTAGCTTTACCTGGCACATTTGTACAGCCAACAGGTCAATCAGCTTCTACAGCTGTGGGATCGCCAACTGTCGTTGCTATACAAAATCAAACAATTATACCTACCGGTCAAGCTGCTTCAACTGCTCTTGGATCACCTCAAATTAACACAAGTAGCACAGTCTCAGTGAATGGTCTATTTGCACCAATACAACTAGGAACACCTCAAGTATTCTTAAACGCAGATGTTATACCTACGGGTGTTACCATGACTATGGGACGTGGTAATCCAGCAATTTACGCATATCAAGAAGTAGACGATAGTGTTACAACAACGTGGACAGAGGTTGATGATTCTGTTACAATGGATTGGAAGGACGCAGCATAATGGCATCAACATACTCAACAAGACTAAAAATAGAATTAATTGGTTCAGGAGAGCAGTCTAACTCTTGGGGTAATACAACTAACAATAACTTCTCACAATCTATTGAGCAGTCAATTGCAGGCGTTTACACAAAGAATTTAGGAGCATCATCCAGCCCATATGTGTTGACCACCAACAACGGACCACAAACACAAGCAAACAACGAAGCCAGACAAGCAGCTATTGTATTTACAGGTCATGCATCTGATTTTATTGTACAGTTTCCTGCTGTTGAAAAATTATATTTTTTAAGAAATGCTAGTAGTTCTAATAAAATTACAGCAAGACTCGGTGGATCGGGTAATACTTTTGTTATTAATCCAGGTAGAAATGTATTTATCTCTACAGACGGTACAAACTGGTATGAGATACAAACACAAGGTAGTGACTGGTTAACAAAGACTGGTGCGTATACAGCTTTTGCTGGTGATAAAATATTTGTTAATACTTCAGGCGGTGCAGTAACAATAACATTACCTGCTACTGCTGCTGTTGGAGATGAGATAAGATTTAACGATGTTGCAAATAACTTTGACACACATAATTTGACTGTTGCAAGAAATAGCCATAAAATAGACGGACAAACATCCGACCTAACTGTAGCAACAGAGGGTGCAGGTTTTGCTTTAGTTTATTCTGGAGCAACTTATGGTTGGAAACTATTGGAGAAATAATATGCCTACATATGAATCTATACGATACAAAATTACTGGAGCTAATATCTCTGGGGTTTTACAAGCATCACAAAACTTAAATGATGTTGCAAATAAGACAACATCAAGAGATAATCTTGGTGTAGAAATAGGAGCAGATGTACAAGGTTTTGTAAACGCAAACTTAGGCACAAACGGTGTCGGTACAAGGACAGTTGCTACTGGTGATCCAAGTGGTGGATCTGATGGCGACATATGGTTGAAATATACGTCCTAATGCATGACACAGTTTTATGTTAAAGATGGTGGTTCTTTTAGAGAAGTAAGCGAATTTTTTATTCGTGATGGTACATCATTTACAAATAAAACTGTAACAAACATTTTTGTAAAAGATAGTGGTAACTGGAGAGAAGTTTTTACTCTTTTCGAAACACCTACATCTTTTACCACAGCTTCAAATGCAAACATAACTGTTCCAACAAACGCAAATGCAATTCATATACAGTCTGCTGTAGGTGGCGGAGGAGGTGGTAATAGAGCTCAGGACTATGATAAACAAGGACTAGAACAAGGTGGTCCAGGTGGTGGTTCAGGTGCCTTTTTATCTGATGTTGTATTTTCTTTAACAGGTGGTGAAACACTTACACCTCAAATTGGTGCTGCTGGTGCTGCTGGTAACAATGCTTATACTGGTGGTGGACCTGCTGGTGGTGGTAGTACAACTTTATCTGGATCAACAACAGGTGCTTTGTTTACACTAACAGGTGGTGGTTCAGGACAAGTATCAGGTGGTGGTGTTCAAGGTCCTATTACAACTTTAACAGGTGGCGTAGCAGGCACTATTACTCAAATTGCTACAAAATTAAGTTCAGGAACCACAGTTGATGGTTTAAATATAACAAGTTTTACAAGTGGACCTGTTGGGTCATTTAATCAATCAGGTAGTGGTGCAGCGGGAGGTAATGGTATTAATTATTCAGGCGACAATGCTAATGGGCCAGGAGCCAATGGTGCTGCTTCTTTTAGTGGTCAAGTTGCTGGAGGCGTCGGTGGTGATGCTGGTAATGGCGGTCCATATGAATCTGGACAAATAGGTAAACCTGGATCAAGAGGATCTGGCGGAGGTGGCGGCGGAACAGAGCAAGCTGCACCAGGTGGTGCTGGCGGAGCTGGTGAAATAGTGTTTAGATTTATGAGGATTGCATAATGCCATTAGCAAAATTAAACATAGCACCTGGTATAGATAAACAAGATACAGAGTATGGTGCAGAGGGACGTTGGGTTGATTCTGACAATGTAAGATTTCATTACGGTTTACCGCAAAAAGTAGGTGGTTGGCAAAAACTTATATCAGATACACTCATAGGTGTTGTAAGAGGTATACATACTTGGACAGATCTTAATGGTGTAAGGTACACGGCTCTCGGAACAGATAGAAAATTTTACGTATACTCTGAAGGTACGGCATATGATGTAACAGCTCTTAGATTAGAAGCAGCATTAACAAATCCATTTACAACAAATGGCACTACAACAGTTACTGTAGCTCACAACAGTCATGGCGCAGGTCAAGGTGATTTTGTAACCTTTGATTCTTTTTCTGCAATTGATGGATTAGACATGAATGCAGAGTTCGAGATTACAACAGTAGTAGATGCAAACAGTTACAAGGTTACACATACAGACACAGCCTCTGGATCAACGTCTGGTGGTGGCGGTTCTGGTAATTTAAAATATCAAATATCAATAGGCACAGATCAATCATCTTATGGTTATGGTTGGGGAACTCATACTTGGAACTCTCCAGATTACACAGGTTTAAGTGATCCTGGCTGGAATGAACCAAGAAAAACATCGAGTGTTACAATAGATGCTCGTAACTGGTCATTTGACAACTTTGGTGAGGATTTAATAGCTACTGTAAGTAAGGGTAAAACATTTTTATGGGACACGTCTAACGGAACAGGTGTAAGAGCAAATGCAATCTCTAATACACCAACCAACTCTAGATTTAACTTAGTATCAATGCCCGACAGACATGTATTTTTGTTTGGCACAGAGACAGTGATAGGTAATTCAACTACACAAGATGATTTATTTTTACGATTTGCCTCACAAGAAACAACAAATGATTTCGTACCAACAGCTACCAATACCGCTGGTTCATTTAGAATACAAGATGGATCAAAGATTGTGTCAGCAGTAAGATCACGTAATGCAGTATTAGTATGGACAGATACATCACTTAACGCATTACAGTTTGTAGGTGCACCTTTTACTTTCTCTCTTGTACAAATTGGTGCAAATTGTGGCGCTGTAGGTGTGCACTCAGCTGTAGATGTAAACGGTATAGCTTATTGGATGTCACAAAATGCTTTCTATCTGTACGATGGTGCAGTCAAAAAAATACCGTGTAGTGTGCAAGACTATGTATTTGAAGATTTTTCTATTACACAACAACCAGAAACATTTGCTGGTGTGAACTCAGAGTTTAATGAAGTAACATGGTTTTATGCATCTAATACATCAAATCAAATAAACAGATCTGTTACGTACAATTATTTAGAAAAGACTTGGTACACATCTAATTTAGCTAGAACAACCTGGACAGATTATGGTGTTTATCAAAGACCATACGCAACAAAATATAATACTACAGACACACCAACTACACCAACAGTAAAAGGTGTAACAGCGGGCGCTTCTATATTTTATGAACACGAAGAAGGTGTAAATGATGATCAATCAGCTATGACTGCATTTATTACTTCTGGTGATTTTGACATACAAGATGGACAACAAATACTATCTATAAGCAGAGGCATACCAGATTTTAAAAATCAGATAGGCACAGCTAATTTAGAGATGGGTTTTAAAACGTATCCGTCAGATACAGGAACAACGATAAGCAGAGATGTAACTAATACAACCAAATTCTTTGATTTACGTGGCAGAGGTAGACAAACAAACGTTAAAATAACAAGTAATACATTGGGTTCTGACTGGCGTTATGGTACACTGAGACTAGACATTAAACCAGATGGAGGCAGATAATGGCTAAAATAAATACAACTGTATTACCTACAGCAACACAAGAATATGAAGCTTTACAGTTTGATACATTAATTCGTATTCTTGAACAAATTACACAACAATTAAACTTTGGTTTTCAAGAAGATTTAAAAGAGGACTCAACTAGAAGGACTTTTTTCCTTGGCTGATAATTTTAAAAGAGTAAGTGCAACAGGCACAGGATCACTAGTGGTAATAGCAACTGTACCAACATCAAATTTAAGCACAACACCACCAACAGAACCTGCTACATTTATCTTAAAAAATGTGACAGTTTCTAATAAAAGTGGTGGTGCAGTCACAGCTGAGGTATCTATTAACGACAGTAGTGCATCTGTAGAAACTCACATACTAGATGAAAGTGTAAACAACAACGCTGTAAAGCATCTTACGACAACACAAGTTTTAGAACAAGGTGATACGGTAAAAGTAAAAGGCAGTGGCCTTAAATTTTCAATAAACTTTATGGAGATCATATAATGTCAATTGGTAAGAAAGTACAAGATGCAGAACAAATAGGAACGGAAATGGTTGCAGGTAAAGAGGTGCCTATCTTAAAACCAGAAGTGTATGTAAAAATTTATTGTAAGAACTGTAATGCAGAAGTTGATGAGGAAGAACAAGCTACAGGTAACTGTAACGACTGTGGTAATCCTTGGGCTTCAACTAAAGCCAAGGATATAACCATCCGTGTCGTTAAAATGCCTGGCACTGAAAGCGAGACTGGAGAATAATTATTTTTTACACTCACAATCATCACAGCAGTGTTGCTCTGTGTCTTTGATATGTCTTTCAACATCTCTTTCCATAGCTAATAGTCGTTCGTGATATTTGCTCACCTTATCTGCAAGGTAGGCAATGGCTTTGTTTATGTCTTCGTTTTCCATATTTTCTCCTGTGATTGTTAATTTTGGTGAGAACCTAATGTAAACATATTTTTTTGAACTTCAACAGAACTTTTTAAAATTGTTTTCTTGACAATTAGTGTGACTCAGAATAACCGACGTGCAAATACTCTATCTTTGTTACCCAACCTTTTGGTATTGCTATCACACCACCACCGTGGTTATCGTCTTTATCGGTGCACCAAGAGCGCATAATAACTATTTTTTCTTGATTATTTACAACCATGTATCCTACTTCTTGACACATAGCTAACGGAGCATTAAGTATGTCTTTTATAGGCAACCAACCTGTCTCTGTATCACGGGCATCTAACCACGTGACACGGACCATGGGCACCTTTGTAATATCAAAACTCATTTATGTTGCATGATACTAGAAATTTGCCTATAATTACACGATTAATTAGGCTCATCTACAAGGCTGGCCTCTTGCCTCATTATTAAAATGCATTTTAAGGAGATTAATGAAGAAACTAGCGCTACAACAAGGGGGCTTAGCTGATTTTCAAGACGCTGTCACCGCACTAAAAAATTTAGGACGTTTTGAAGACGACACTATTGCTCACGTTGCAACGGGAGAAACTATCATACCCATGGAGGTATTTGATGAAAATCCTGAGTTACGCGATCAAGTGTTTGCTTCCATGGCAAAGCTAGGAATCAATCCAGCGGAATATATTGTTGGTAGTAATTTAAATTCAATCAATCCTGTTACGGGTCAACCAGAATTCTTTTTAAAAAAATTAGTTAAAAAATTAAAAAAAGCAGCTCCAATAGTTTTACCTTTAGCGGCATCTTTTATTCCTGGTGCAGGTCCTTTATTAGTAGGAGCAGCAGGAACAGCTGGTGGATTGATAGGTGGACAAGATCCAAGACAAGCATTACTATCAGGTATCACAGCTGGTGGATTAGCTGGTCTTGCAAAAGGCTCACAAGCATTTAATTTAGGACAACAAGCTGGTGGTAGATCTTTAGGAAGTTCTATATTCAAAGGTATTCAAGAAGGTGGTTTAGGTACATTGTTTCAAGGAGCACAACTTGCACAACCAGGTAGCGGTAGTTATGCCCCTAGTCTTGAAGATGGTTTCAAAGGACCTGAAACGGTTAGTAAAGCAGCAAGAGAGGTAGCCGAAGCTAATAAACTTGCTAATAGTTCAACTAAACAAAGCTTCTTTGAAAAAGCGACAAACATATTTAGAGAAGATGGAGATCCAAGCAAAGGGTTTAGTCAAAAAAGAATACTAGCTGGTTTGTTTGGACTACAGGGTATAGCTCAAATAATGCCAGACTTATTCGGTGGTGAGCAGGAGGGCGTAGCCTATGCTCCAGAACTATATCCAGGCGAGGGTATGTTTGATTCAATTACTAATGTAGCTTATGCTCCAGCTTATTCAGCTGGTTCAAACATAGTTCCAACTATGTTCGCTGCAAAAGGAGGTATTGTAAATTTAGCTGAAGGAGGTTTTCCTGAAGATGCTCCAAGAGCACGAGGCATGCTTCGTGGTCCAGGGACAGGAACTAGTGATGATATACCAGCGTTCTTAAGTAATGGTGAATTTGTTGTTACAGCTAAAGCTGTAAAAAATGCAGGAGGAGCAAGACCGATGTATGAAATGATGGAAAATTTAGAAAAAGGTGGTAAACTATCACCGGAATCAAGAGGTAAAAAATAATGTCAGAAACATATGTAAGACCGGCCCCGTATATAGAAGAGAGAAGTGAACAACTTCTTAAAACAGTATTTGGTGATCCTAATGCAGAGAGAAGACAAGGTGAGAGTTTAGAAGATTTTAATTTACGAAGGTTTGGTCGAGCAGGAGTTCCAAGGCAGATACCAGCGTTTGAAATCGCTGGTTTGACAGGTGATCAAATCGCTGCTTTTCAAAGAGCACGTCAAGGCATAGGTCAATTTTTACCGTTCTTACAACAAGCTAGAGGCACGGTAGATCAAGGTGTTGCTACTGCTTTATCTGGATCTCCTTTAATTACACAAGGTGCAGCGTTAGCTGACACAGGTGCTTCTAGAATTGGATCAGCTGATATAGATGCATTTTTAAATCCATATCAAAGTTATGTTACTGATGAAATAAAAAGGCAGGGAGATATCATGAAAGCAAAAGCCGATAGCGATGCTACAAGAGCAGGTGCTTTCGGAGGATCAAGAGCCGAACTTGTTCAACAAAGTATTGATGATAATACACTACGTCAAATAGGTCTGTCTCAAAGACAAGGTTTTCAAGATGCGTTAACAGCTGCTGAAAGAGAGAGAAGAAGACAACTGCAAGGCGGAATAGGAATCGGGACTCTCGGTTCACGGCTCGGTCAATTAGGTACACAAATTGGTGGTTTAGGTGCGGGTCAAGCAGGCCTTGGTTTAGATTTCCAAAGAGCTAATTTAACAGACGTTCAATCCTTATTAGGCATAGGCGGATTACAACAACAATTACAACAAGCAGGAATAGACGCTGCAAGAAGAACAGCTGAGGCTCAAGAAATGGAGCCGTTTACAAGACTTGGTTTTGCTAGTGATATTTTAACAGGACAACCATCTAGTTACTCGAGTATTACTTTCCAAGATCCTGCAGCGGCAGTTAATCCATTATCTCAAATAGCAGGACTTGGTATCGGTGCATTGGGACTAGCTAGATTGTTTAGAGATTAACGTGGTAGAATTAACATCAGAACAAAGACAACTTATGGAGAAACTATCAACCTTACAAGGTTTGTTAGATGATCCTGATTTAACACCAGCAGATAGAGCTGATATTATAGATGAATTAAAAGAGACTTTTGCATTTCTTAAAATGGAGAGCATGAACATGGCTGACGGTGGAGCAGTAAGACCAAATCATCCACTTAACAGAAGAATGTTTAGAGAGCCTATACGTGCACAAGCGGGTACGTATGTTCCTACAATAAATGACATTATGTCTTTTTATCAAGGTGGTTTTGATGAGGCAGGGACACCTCTTAATACAGAGGATTTTTTAAAAGCTTTAGAGGCTGCTAAGTTAATAGGGGCAGAGGGATTATTTCCTAATCCAGGACAAGGGTTTAGCGCTGGGATTACTGGATTAGATTTTGGTGATAAGTTTTTTTCCGATAAAAAAGAAGATCAAATAAAAGCTATTGCAGAGCAATTAGGTGTGCCAATCATAGCAAATCAAGCAAATATATTTGGACAAAATTTAGATATAAGTAACAGGGGTAGCGGAGCACTTCCACAAGGAGATGCCTATCAAGCATTAATAGACCAAAGCATAGCTGAACAAGCAGCAGGAGACGCAGCTTTAGCGGCGACAGAAGCACAAACAAAAGCTCCAACCACGCCAGTTGATGCAGATGATGCTGGAATAACAGCTTTATCTGAAGCACCGGAAGAAGAAAAAGAAGACACAATAAGGATAGCTCCATTTGGCATAGACACAACAAGTTTTGCCGAGGATACAGATTTACCTTTGAGTGAACGTTTAGAAAAAGATAGCCAAAAAATTGTTGATGTTTTTGATTCTATCAATTCAGAGGCAGGTGGTGCAGCCATGACGAAAGGAATGAAAGACACAAACAAGTTACTTATATTTAATGCACTTAGAGCGCTTAACGCAGGAAAAGAAGCCGGAGGACAGGCTTTTCAAGAAGCTCAGGATTTTGCTAAAGGGATTATTTCAAACATTGCTCCAAGTGAAGAATCTATGAAAGAATTTACAGATGCTTTTCAAACTTTAACCGGGTTTAATTTATCGGGGTCACTAGATGAAGTTAAAGGCACAGATTTTATGCCAGACTCAGCTGCTTTAAAAGCAGGAGAGTTTATACAAGAAAAAGGTGGTGAAATAATAGGCGCTCTTACAGACAGTTTCATGGAGAAAACTTTTGATGAGGAGGGTAAGATCAACAACCCACTTGATATAATCACAAATGAAATAAATAATATTTCAAATCAATTCAAAGCGGCAAGTGATGAGATAGATAGAAACAAAAGAATTTTAGCATTACCTTACTCATCGTTAAATGAAGAAGAACAAAAAATAAAAGAAGATCTTGAATCAAATCCTGAGTTTATAAATCAAACAATTATAAGCGCTGGCGATAAAGTTAAAACTGCAATCAATAGCACTAAAGATGCTGTTAATAATGTTGTAGAAAATTTAGATGCACCTCAAGCAGAAAAGAATGATATCAAAAATCAAATGGATGAAATTCAAGGCAACATGGATTTTATTCTAGAGCAATATCAAAAAGGAGAAATAACAAAAGATAAGTTTGAAGACTTAATGAATGCAGAAAACGATAAACTTAATGACCTACAATCAAACCTTGAATCACAATCAAGTTCAATTTCTACTGGAACAATAACAGAAGAAGACGCAACAAAAACAGATGAGGTAGAAAAAGAAGAAGAAAAAGGAACAGGCGTAGATACTGAAACCGGAGTTAAGACAGATACGACAGGAGCTAATATAGTTGATGGCACTACAACTGATAGCGGTGTCAGTGGAGCTATTGCTAGAGCACTAGAGGCATCAGGATTTAATCTTAACTATCAAAAAGATCCAGACTCTGATGCGTTGAAGACTATATATTATGCATTACAATTAATGATGACACCAGGTGAGCCGCTTGATGCTGCAGCTAAAGTTGCAAGTGATGCACTCAGAAATGAAATAAATGAAAAATATAAAACAAAAGCTCAACAACAAAAGTTTAGAGGAGAGATATTTAAAGTTCTACTCAGCGGTGAAATAGACTTATTAAAAGAACAAATAAAAGCAGATGGTAAAATTAACAAACAAACTGGATACAACATAGGAAGTCTAAAAGAAAACGCTCCTACAATATTAAGTAGTATTGCAAATAAAACAAATTTATCTTTTGATAGGGAAGCTTTAGAAGATCCTAGCACATTAGAATCTTTATATATTACAAACATTTATAATAGAATGAAAACACAAGCTAATAAAGCATACAACGCAGGTCAAGATATTCCAAGTAACAACCTACTAGCATTGGATGCAATTGATTATATTAATAACCAATTCTTATTTAAAGAAAAAGAACCAGGGACTTTTCAAAAGATCCTAGGATATTTACCATTTGTCGAAACACCCGCTACCGGACAAACAGAATTAGCTGGGGTAAAACAGGAAACTGGTGCTGGTCAAAAAGTTACAGAGCAAATGATTGACACACTAGTGGCATCATCCCAAGCGCAAGGACAAAACCTTTCAAGAGATGAAGTTATAAGAAGATTTAAAATACTAAGACCTGATTTAGATTTTAGTGGACTAAGTTAATGGCTGAACTTGACCTATCAGTTATAGGATTGGAAAATTCACCACCGCAAGTCGGAGGAGTTGAGCCAGAGGCCGGTGGTTTAGATTTATCTGTTATAGGATTAGACAACATATCACCTACGGCAGCTATACCATCAGAGCAAAGTGAATTTTCAAAAGGATTTGAAAGAGGTTTTAATAACGTCCAGGCGATTACAGGCGATGCAATTGCTGTATTTGGTGAGCTATTAAACAGCGATACTTTAGTTGGTTATGGTAAGTCTGTATCTTTAAAAAATAGATTAGAAATGGCCAGTGTTGGCCTGCCTGAAGTAGCTAGGATAGAAGATGTTACAAATGCAAATGATATTGCACCATGGGTAGCTAATCAACTAGGACAAGCAATTACGTCTCTATTTCCTGGAGCAACATCAGCTATTGCAACAAGATTAGGTATGGGTTTAGTCGGGTTTTCTCCGGTAGGGTTTGTTGGAAAATATTCTTTACCAGCTATATCAGCTTACCTTACTACTGCTTTTCTTGGGACTGGTGAGGCGTCTAGAGCACAAAAAGAACTTGCTGGTAATGAAGATTATTCCGATGCGGCACAAGCATTGAAAACTGGATTACTTGCCGGAGTTTTTGATATCGCCACAATTATCCCAATCCTACGACCATTAGAGCCGGCACTGAAAAGAATAGGTAAGAAAGAATCTGTTGATCAAATACAAAAAATATTTGATGTGGATAAAACAACAGCATCAAAAGCTTTTGATGGAATTATAAAAACGGGTGGAGCCATAGCAACAGGTGTAACAATAGAAGGACTCACAGAGGCAGCACAAGAAAATGTATTTATTAAAGGAGCAGAACAATCCACAGGATTAAAAGTTCCAGAGGCAGAAGCAAAGAGCCGTATTATAAATGCAGGTATAGCAGGAGGTTTTGGTGGCGGTATATATGTTGGTGCAAGTAACATCATTGGTCCATTATTAAATAGAACAGGAGACTCAGGTCTTAGAAGCTTTCCTGATAACTCAGGCACAGCTATAAAGTATCCTAACTATGCAACATTTAAAAAAGAAGCGACACCAAAAGAACAAGAAAATATAAATACGGAAGCAGATTTTTTACGTGTAAGAGATGCAGAGATTAATATGTACGTGGATCGTCCAGCACGGGACACGGTTCGTGAAGTTTATAGATTAGGAGGCAGACCTTATTCTTCCAATTATTATGGCAAAGGTCCTGCTATTGTAAAATTTTTTAAACCAATAAAAGATAAAGAATCAGGAGAACAAATACTTGTTACTGATGCTCTTAGTGTTCCTACATCTAGATATTATAAAATTAAAAAAGGTTTAGGTGAGTTTAAAGATAAGGTTTTAGATTTGACAGTTGGTAAATCTATTAGTGCAATAGATGATTTAGCTGCTAGATCAGATACCGCTAAAAAAATAAGACAGTCTCTTGCTTACTTTGATGATGGAGTCATCAGTAAAAGAGAGGCACAAACAGCTACGATAGATGAACGCATCTTTTCTGAAATGGGTAGACATTCAGAAAAATTTCAAAAAGGAATTGACACTGTATCGAAAACAGTTCGTGCACCTTTTACTTCCGTAATAACACCAGCAACAAACAAAGAATTACAGCTTGCACTTAACGAGCCAATAATAAATGAACAAACAGTTCCCGATGCTAAAATAAGAAGAGCAGCACAATTAATCAGGGAAGAGTTAGATGGTTTATTAGACTATGCTAGAAATGCAAAATTTATTTTAGATATTAATGACGGACAAGGTGGAACATTTAAAGGTAAGAACGTGGGATTTAATCCTGGTTATATCAAAGGTTATTTTCCTACAAATTATTTGTATAAAAAAATGAGAGACAATCCTAACTTTGGAAAAGAATTTACAGACATGCTTCAACGAAATGGATTTACAGAAAAAGAAGCAACTGAAGTTAAACAAAGTATAATAGACAACCAGGGCTTTCCAATAACGTTAAGAGATGAAAGCATTGGTTTAGATCCCACAAAAAAAGCAGGCCCGATTGAAAAAACTAGAGAGTTAAAAAATATTCCTGCTGCAGAGATGGCTCCTTTCATAAACACAAATGTTATAGATACGTTTCATAGATATAGAGACGCTGTTGTTAGACGTGTAGAGTATGCAAAAACTTTTGGAAAAAACAATGAAGTGTTGGAACAAGCGTTAAAATTAATTCAAGCAGAGGCAGCTGAAGCAAAAGTGCCTTTAACAGGCGGTGAAAAAAACAGAATTAAAAATTTAGCCGCGGCTTTACAGAAACAATACAAGCCAATTGAAAGTGGTGTCATGAGAAAATTAAATGCAGCTCTGATAACATACGGATATGTTTTAACTTTACCTTTTGCTACAATATCTTCTCTCAGTGAACCATTTCTTATTTTATCAAGAGGCGGCGCGGGAGTAAAAACAATCATCAAAGGTTTTACACTTCCTATTCGTGGTGCAATCAGAAGTTTGTTTCCCCGTTTTCCAAGAGACGAAGTTGATACAGCCATAGCAAACATAGGACTAGGACTAGATGCAGCTGTTGTTGAAAGACAGAACGATGCATTCGGTGGTGGACAAGAATCAAATAGATTTACAGAAAAGTTTTTTAGATTAAATTTTTTATCACAGTTTACAAAGTTTAACAGAACACTGGCATATATCGCTGCACAAAATTTAATTTACAATAATGCTGTGTTCTTGGCAAAGAACATGAACAGAAGAAATATAAATGATGTAAACGAATTACCTGACACGGGTAGATTTAAAATAAAAAAAGATCAACTAAGAGAGCTCGGTATAGAACCTGGTGAGGCAGTGAACTTTGTAAATAGTGATGTGTTTAAAAGTGGCAACAAAGAGGCCATACAAAACACAGAGTTCTTTCAAGATAAAGTTAGAATAGGTGGCATACGATATGTAAATGAGGTTGTTATGAACCCACGTGCAACACAAAGACCGATGTGGATGTCTGATCCACACTTAGCTTTTCTTGGACAGTTAAAAGGTTTCCAAATAACTTTCTCTAATACGGTATTAAAAAGGTGGTATAACGAAATACGAAAAACTGGTTTCTATAACGGCATAGCAAACGGCGGTAGACTAGCAGCTGTAGGAGCGGTGATGACAATAGCAGCAGCTCTTGGTAATGAACTTAGAGAGTTTTTACAATTTGGACCAAAGGGTAACCCTCGTTTAAAAGACGAAGATCTCATGGAGCAATTCTTAAGAGCAGTAGAGAGAACAGGTTTCTTTGGTCCCGTGCAATTATTAATGGACTCTGCTCGTGCAGAAAAATATGGATCAGGTCCAGTGGAAGCATTGATGGGTCCTATCGTACATAGATTAGTTAGTTACTTAGAAGGTATAAGAGATCTTTTATCTGACGGAGAAAAAGAAAAACTTATAAGAGAGCTAGTAAAATCAATACCAATTCTTGGCACATCGCCTCAAATTAGAGAACAATTGTACGAAGCACTTGATGTTCCGACAGACTTTGGTAAAACAAAAGGATTAAACGTAGGAGTATTATAATGGTAAGTGATGCAAGAGACGCGTATAGAGCTAAACAAGCTTCAAAGACTAGAGCAGATAAGATAAAAGATTTAGAACAGTCTGTTGGTAGTCTTAATAGACGTGTTGAAAACGCAATAAAAGCCGGTGATACAGATAAAGTAAAAGACCTACGTTCAAGGCAAAAAAGTTTTGTAAAAGATTTAGGTAATGAATTAGCCATTCAAAGTGGTGGCGTGATGAGGACTGCACCAACAAGTTCTGATGATAAAGGAAGAATTATACGAGATAGCAGTGGTAATCCTATTTTAACAACAGGAGGATCTCAAACTTTTCAAGAGAATATGCAAAGAAATTTTTTAGATCCAACCAGGAGATTACAAAATGTAAACCCACAAATGTATAGAGCTGCGTACCCGATGGAAAGCCGATTAATGTCTGGTCCTTTTGCACTACAAGCAGCTAAAAACTTTTTTAATATACCGCAAAGACAAATACCAATGTCTGATCCAAACTTTAATACCAGCAGAGATCTCTCTCTTGATTTACAAACACAAAATCCCGATATAGCTGAAAGTTATTCCCAGTTCATGGACCAACAATTTCCAATAGATCAAAGTGAAACTGTTGAAAGAAATACCATCGCTAATGAAACACCAGAATATTTAGATAATGTTATTCAAACGGGGGGCCTAGCAAACCTTGATCAGTTTAATTTTGGAGACACGGGTGACGCAGCATTACGAGGTGCTAGAGGAGTAGCAGACGAGTTTAATAAACTTGGATTTGATCTTGATGTTGGTGATAGAGAGGTAGGATTTTCAACACCTTTATTTAATTTACCTGGAAACTTTAGATTCAGTCTAAACCCTGAAGGTGGTGGAATAATGTATAACCTGGGCTTGGGAGCTTAAATGAAATCTAAGAGAGAAAAAAAGGTTAGTAAAGTCATGCGTGAATTTAAAAAAGGTAAACTAAACATAGGTGGTTCTAAGAAAAAAGTTAAATCAAGAAAGCAAGCTATTGCTATTGCGCTCAACGAAGCGGGCATAAAGAGAAAAAAGAAATGAATTTATCAATGCGTGACTGGATATGGATCATGGGTATTGTGGCTGGTATTGCTACAACGTACGGTATGATGTCATCACGAGTCACGGCTCTCGAATCAAAAATAAAAGATCTAGATATGTTGCGTATCGACTCACGGCTCTCGGTTATCGAAGTGCAAGTGATAGAGATCAATCAAAAACTAGATAAGCTTGTTAGATAAGAAACACAAAAAAGGATATTTAAATCATTTAAGAGCCATAGAGTGGTTAACTTCTAAAGAATATTATGTATTTGACAACGTAAGTGGGCTTGGACCGTGTGACTTAATTGCATTAAAGGATGATGGAGAAACATTAAAGATAGATGTGAAGAGTGAAAGTGTAAGAAAAACAGGAAGATTTGCTGGGTATAGAATTACAAGAATGCTTTCTGAAATACAAAAGAAAATGGGAGTAAAATTACTTATGGTAAGTGAGGCAGGTAAATGCTACTTTCCTAAAGATGACTAAAGTTTTTTTATTAGTGGTAAGTTTATGGGGTTTCAACGGATCTGCTTGGGTCTACACTGGTAATCAAATGGTGTATCAAGAAAAGTTTTACGAGCTAGAAGTTTGTCAAGAAATGGGTAGAAAGTTTATGAAGTTTGATATGAATAAATATTTTACTTTTAAAGTTCAATGCATTGAAGATGTAAGAAAAGATATTTAAACAATCTCTCCCCAAGAAGCACCCTTTTCATAATCCACAACACTAGGAACATTTAATTCTACGCAGGTTTGCATTATTTCTATTATCTGATCTGCTTGTTTTTTATTCTCAACAGATAAATCTAACTCATCATGAACCTGTAACATAGGTAGAAACCCTTCTCTGTACAAAGAAACCATGGCTTGTTTTGTTTGATCAGCAGCTGATCCCTGTATTAATCTATTTAATGCTTTATATGTCCAGCCTCTTTTTAATCTGTTGAACCCACCATATTTTAACACCGCCTGCTCTTTTGGCAGTGGTAATCCAGCGCCAAATTCTAGAGGTTCCCATAAATTAAAACGACACTTTCTACCTTTGAGTGTCCTAATAAATCCTCTTTCACTTGCTAATCTTTGAGCTCTTTTACTAAGCTCTCTAACAAACGGAACATTAGAGTGGTATCTAGAAAATAATTGTTCGGCATCAAACTCTGTTAGTCCAAGCTCATTAGATAGTTTACCTTTACCCATGCCGTACATCATACCAAGATTAATTGTTTTAGCCTGTTTTCTTTCTATGCCTGCCATGTCAGCAACAACTTGATGAAAGTCTATGTCACCCGACCTATATCCTTCAACTAATTTTTCTGAACCAGATAACCCATCTTGATCGAGTATAGATGCATAGTGCACTAATAATCTTGGCTCTTGTTGCGAGTAATCAAAACAACCCCAGTGATGTCCTTCCTCTGGTATAAAAAGTTTTCTTATCATTGGACCTATCTCTTTATTTCTTGCAGGTATTTGTTGTAAGTTTGGAGTAGACATAGAAAGGCGGCCAGATATTGTGCCGCCTGTCTCGTTTCTCATTTGGTTGATTTCTGCGAAAATCCTGCCTCCGTCCTCGTGGTCGAGGATACTATCAATAAACGTGGTTCGCGCTTTATTAACTTCACGAGCTTCAACCACAAGCTTCGCAAGATCACTGGGATGATTAACCAAGAAGTCTTTGTCAAATCTAGGCTGTTTAGACTTCGCAGTTCTTTCATAAGTAATCCCTTCTGCGTCAAAAGCTTTAGCGACGGACGCTGCAGCCCACACGTCAACGTGAACATTTGTGAGCTTATATATTTTATTGAGTATCTTTTTTTCTCTGTCATGTAAAACCTCCTTGGTTTTCTCTGCTTGATCGACGTCTACTCTAACGCCCTTCTTTTTCATTTCGAATAGTATAGGAAACAAATCCGATTCCAATTGAAAAACTTCTATTAAATCTTCTTTTACTATCTCTCTTTGTAATACTTTCCAAAGTTTTAGAGTTAGTGCAGCATCTTGTTCTGCATATGGTCCGACATACATAGGAGGTAATCTCCACATACCACTCTTTGCATCCACGCCCCATTCTTTTGCGGCATCATACAAATCTGCTTGTGATTTTTTTTCACCTACATATTCTTTTCCTAAATCATCTAAGGTATATTTTAATCTATTTTCATTTACTAAAGGTGCAGCTATCAATGTATCTATTATTCTGCCATTTACTTTAAAACCCATGGCATGTATCCAACCTACATCATAGAGTGCATTGTGAAAAATTTTATCGCAAGGTAATTCTAATATTTTTTTGAATTGTCTTTTAAAAATATTTTCATCTATGTTGTTTCCGCCTTCGTGTTTAATAGGAAAATATCCAGCCCATCCTTCAACTGCAATAGCCACACCAATAACATAACCTTTGTTTGTGGCCCAACCAGGTCCAAGATTACAATTCAAACCTATGTCTCTCGTTTCTAAATCTATTGCTATTTCTTTTGCATCAGATAGATCAGGTATTTTCTCCGGAGGAACCCATTCTATTTTCTTTTGAAATAAAGGAACTTGTAAACTCATAAAAATATTTTTATCTCTTTGCGTTTTTGATTATTTATATCCATTGCTTTTTTAATATCTTTTGCACGGCCAACAAAAACTTTGTCAACGTCTTGAAAGAAAAGTTTTTTATAATATTCAAACTCTTTCCCTTCGATTGAATATCTTTCAAAATTTAAATCTCTATCAACAAATAAAAGCACACCTTTTCTAATGTTTGTTTTACATCTCCAGTTGTGTGCAACTGCATACGCAGTCAACTGTTTAAAAAATCTGTCTTGATACTTTCTTTGTGGAATTGTTCTTTTAGTTTTAAAATCTATTATAGTTTGTTTGCCCTCATAAATACCCACCATGTCTATTATGCCACGATAAATATTTTCATAATGTATGTTTGCTTCTAGCCCCCAGACTTCTTCCAATTTATCTTTCAATCCTTTTTCTAAAATAACATTACCCATATTTGTAACCAGGTCATGATGTAGTTCGTGAGCTTCAGGATTTGGTAGAGGTAATCCTTTTAAGTGCTTGATATTACTGAATTTCATAACAGAGTTTTCAATATATGTATGAAGACTTGTGCCTATTGCTTTTGATTCTTCTACTATTCTATCAGCTTCTTCTTCTCCTACTTTTAATCTCCATCTCTCTAACCCAGATTTATCCTCTGTTTGATCAAATATTCTAGAAGGAGATAAGTCACCATGATAATCATCGTTGTTATAAAATGATTGATACCTATCATTATATTTAAAAGTTACTTCTCTTAAATTTTCTGGATACATACCAACAACTCTTTTACCATCTTTACTTTTAATTATTTTTTTCTTTCCTAATTTCTTTTTTTGTTTTTCTCTTTCGTATCTCTTTTTGATATATTGAAGAAGCTTCTCTGCGTACGCCCACCTATCTACAGAAGTTATAAACTTTTTTCTGTCATAAAAATACTGATTTCTTTTTTCAACTCTTTCGGCTTTATCAGACTTTGATAAAAATTCTGTGTCTCCAACTTGTAAAGAATTGTATTGCCAAAAACTAGATGGAACATCAGGTTCATCCATCATTGAATAAAATTGTTTCATCTTACTTATTTTTAATAGATTTGTTTTCATTTTTCTTTCTCCTATTTCTCATACGTCGTAACACATCTTTCCAGTTCTTTTCAACTCCTAATCTAACTAAATGTTTTGCAGCAGCTTTATCTAAATCATCTAAATATTTTTTTGTTACCAAAACATTTCCTTAAATTCCCTGTTTGTTTGCGATCTTACCACGTGTAATTGTTCTTTTGCACGTGTCATGCCTACATAAAAAACTCTGCGCTCATCGCTTCTATCTCTCATGTACTCTGTATCTACCTTGTATGTTAGATCAGAAAACAATAAAACATTTTGTGCTTGACCACCTTTTGATCCATGTATTGTAGACAGTTTTATCTTTGCCTCGTAATTTAAATTTTGATCTTTCTTCAAAGCTGATATGATGTATGCTATTTTTTTATCGGAGACCTGATCTAATGCAACATGCCATATCAAATCTTTTCCTGCAAGTAACCCATAGTCTTTCTTTAATAAATCATATGTGTATTCTTTATCTTCCTGTCCTCCCGGCATTGTTTTAAATCCATAAGAAACACCAACGTTTACAGACATAAAATTATACATTGCTTTTACACCCTCCAAGGAGACAGACTTACCTCGTGTAAGTTTAGTCCAGGTATTTATTGCTAGTAAAAGTTTATCACTAACAGACTTAGAATTATGTCTTTGATAAAATATACCACGTGATTGTAACTCGACCTCTATCTTATCTAATAAATGATTTGTCCTGGTTAGTATCAACCAATCATCTTTTAAAAAATCCATACCAGGTATTGGATTAGTATGTATCTTAAACAGACCTTCACGGTCCACTGACTTCCATGACTTTTCTACACGCTGGTCTCCTGGTATTCTATTAATTACGTTTAATGCTTTATGTTGCACGGCTCGCGGAACACGGTACGATTGATCTAAAATAATCCTATTGCCTTTTTGATTTTTAAATCTCCATGGATCTGCACCTGCCCATTTAAAAATAGCTTGGTCATCATCACCTGCGATATAAACTTCTTTAGAATTTTTAATTAATATATCAACCATATCCCATTGTAAGGAGCTTAAATCTTGTGCCTCATCAATAATTAATAATTTAAATTTTGGAGATGATTTTCTTTTTATAAACTCTTCCAACATGTCAGTAAAATCCATAAACCCATTTTGTTTTTTATATCTATTTAATCCTGTAGCTATCTTTCTAAGTTTTAATAAACCTCCAGACAAATGACCTGTTGATGGCTGACAAAACTGATGTTCTAAACTTACGTTACGTATTCTAGCTAGATCTATAATCTGTGTGTACCTGTCATCTTGCCAGCCAACGCCGTAATTATCAAACCTATTTTTAGGATTAGATATTTTTATATTTAAATGATTAGACAACTCTTTGTAATCTGCATCATCCATCAAAGAATTATCTGTAAGACCTAATTCAAAATAAGCCATACTGTGTAGTGTTTTAAAATATTTAAAATCTTTTTTCTCATATTGAGGAAATCGTTCGAGAGCTCTATCGATAGCTTCTCTTGATGCTTTTCTTGTGAACGCAAAATATCCTATACGATCTGGTTCAATGCCTTTATTCAATGCGTCTTCAACAATACCTAATAAAGTGTGTGTCTTGCCTGTACCTGGAGGACCAAAAATTAAATTTACCATTAGAATGGTTCTTTCTTTTTCATGTCTTCTGGAACAGGTAATTCTTTTACAGGAGAAACTATTTCTGGAACCCACCATAAATATGCAGACGTATTACCTTTGATGTGTCGTCTCTCTGTGCCACCTTTTAAATCATTATTTAATCTTGCAAGCATTTCTGTTTTACTAAATCCTGTAAATCTTTTTTTATTTAAATAATCTAACAAACTCTCTGGTTTAAAATATAACTTATCATCTAGTTTTAAAACCATACCAATAAGTAATTCTTCTTTATGTGATGTAGTTCCCTGGTCTAGTATAAAATTATTAAGGTGCAAATCAAACTCTCCTGCTTTTGTTATCTCTTGATCTGTTTCAATGATATCACACTCATCTAATAAGTCTTGTATCTTTTTTACCCACACATCATCTCTTAATTTATTTGGTAATTTAGTTATAGCATCCATGCATTTCTTTCTAAATTTTCTTTGATCAAATAATTGTTCTGTATCTAAAGATAATCTTTTTGGAGCATCGCCCATAATAAAATTTAAAAACCAAACAGGTTCATCTGAATCATACTTCTGTAAATCCGTTATCTGATAATCGTTAGAAAAATCTTTTCCAAACTCTCTTTGAAAACATTCTGGTTCTTTACAAACACCGCACATAGGATCTTCTTTGCACTTAAATCCATAATCTTTTTTATTATTTGAATTAATTATACCATTAAGTTCACTACCAGACAAAGGCTCAGCTATATATTTATCATGCCAATCAAATAAAAAATCTTGTTGTCTAACTATATCGTTAGCAAATTTTTTTCTTGCGTAAGTTGCAACATGAAACATTGTTAGATTTCTGTTTTTATGAACTTTTGTTTCCATAAGTTTTTCTATGCACGGAGGTCCGTCTGGAAGTAGCCCCTGTTTTTTCTTTTTCTTTTTTGGTTCTAGTTTTTCAAAATCTTCTGGAGTAACTTTGTTCTCATCTACTAAACTAATAAATTTTTCTACCGTAAGAGCGTTTAGTTTATCGTCATACGCATATCTAAAACTTTCATCTCCACCATGATAAGGTAAATTTAAAAAGTTACCTGTGTCTCCTTTTTCAACATGCAGCATGTCTTGCTTTGGAAATATTTCACAGTTTGCACGACCTAATTCAAAGGCAAACTTATTTAATTTTTTTCTTATTGCTTTTGCAGGAACCAACCCGTCAATAAATAAAAATACATGAGCACCCCCACTCTTTGATCTACAAGATATCAAAGGTAATTCTAGTTGTTTAATTTGTTTTAATAATTTTTTGTGATCTAATTTATAATCATCGATGTCAATACATCCCCATCTACAATTACCATCGTCCATGATAGGAATGATACCAAGGCTGGGGTCTTTACCATCTAAATGATCTTGCCAAAGTTGTGTAGTGACCTCTGCTTTTTTAATTCTAGCAACGCCACCTTTTTTTCCTTTGTCATTTATCTCTCCTGGTATGTAAATACCATGAGCTCTTTCTAACCCAGAAAATATATTTTTAAATTTTTCTACAATCATACTATCTTAATGTGAGGGGCACCGAACTTATAAAATGCCCCCCACACGTTAAGCCTAAAACGGAGTAGCTTCGTCCGTCTTAGTCGCATCGCCCTCTTCACGAGATACTTTTGCTTCGCCTTTTTTTACAGTCAAAGCAAAGGAACTCGCCGCATTGAAGAGATCGACGTCTCTTTCCTCCGTTTGATCGAGCAACCTTTCAAAGGAGAAATCGAATGAATGCCAAGACCCTTTATCATTCTTCTGTTTGGTCGTAGTTACTCTGAATAAACCAGAGAACATAGGCCAGTTGTTTGGAATCACAGAACGAATAAGAGAGTTAAACTTTTTACTTTTCTTATACGCTGTTGATTTAAGAGTGATAAGTGCAGGGTCACCTAGCATTCCGTTAGATGACTGTCCTCCCTCATTGACAACATATAAAAAATGATTAGCGCAGGTTTCTATGTAGTTGCCATTTTCTAATCTATCTTTATTCATGCTATCACGAGTTGTCTGACTTAGTATGTCAGACGTAGCTGGGTACACATTAACAGGAGCATTTGTTCCTGTGCCCAAGTTGGACCACTCAACATATTCACGAGCAAAACCACAAGGTAAAACCAATATACCTTTTGTTCCGTCATATAATTCTTGAGTGACACTGTTGTAAATCATACCAGGTTTTGCACCGGGTACAGTTTCATCAGTTATTTCTGGAGACAAAGCCATCAACACTTTTAATCGTGGTGTAGCATAATCTTCTTGCTCCAGTCCTTCAAAGCCCCAGCCCTTCATGTCATCAAATTTGACAATCTCAGCTACAGCTTTGGTAGTCGTCGTAGTTTTGGATATAGCATTCTTAGCCATTTTTTCCTCTTTCACTTTTCAAGTTTCACTATGTAATTTTCACCTTGTTGGTTACATAGACACCAAATTTATCACGAGGCAGATTAGCACCTTTGTTAATCTGCTCTTTGACAAATGCTTTTAGAGTAGACGGATGAACACCGCTCTTCTGTACGGGAGCTTGTCCCTCATCGCGTAAGCGTTGATACAGTTCAGTGGCATTATCTTCTTCGCCTCTTCCAAACGTCACGACAATATCATTTTTAATAATATCATCAAACCCATTTTCTCTTAACCAAGCAAATGCATCTGGTTTATTCTCCTCACTAATGTGAGCTTTATAAACTTCTTGAATAGATACTTTCGATCCACTTGATAGTGTAATCGATTTCATACCTACTTCTTCTAGCAACGTTGGTATCGATTCATTCTCCAATTGAAACTCTTTATCTTTTAAAAGTTTTAATTGTTGTTCAGCTTCTTTAATTTGTTGCTGTGTGGATTCTAACTCCACACATCTCGAAGCAATTGTTTGTAAGCGATCATTATCAGAATCTTTTAATTCTTCTAATGTGTTTTTTGTTTCTTCAAATAAACTCATTTTGTCTCCTTAAGTGTTATCTTCACTTCAATGTCTTTGTGAGCGTACTCACCATTAAATGTTTCGTGATACTCTTCAAGTAAACGAATAAGTTTTTTTAAATCAATATCACAACCATTCATGGCACCAATCAATTGATTCTTTTTTTGTTTACCACTGCTCCAAGTTGAGCCGTAGTTTTCTATTGTGTATTTATCTACGTACATATAGCTTTCTCCTATATTTTAATTTATGTCTACCTCCACAGGATAATACTTTTCTAATTTACGATCCCACTTTAGTAATTTAAATCGACCTCGATTTAAACTAGCTGCAACAGCAGATACGATTGATATAATAGATGGATCTCCTAAACACAAGAGGTAATCATCATCTGAAAAATTTTTTAATTTATTTTTCAGGGCGTGTATTACAGGTTGTGAGCTAATAGCAAGTTGATCTTTTCTTGGGAGCAACTCTTTAAAATCACCAAACCTAAGAGCGTCTGTCATATCAACTCCTGGTTTTTCTTGTATCACGTATACTGTCATAAGCTTTCTAAATTTACATATAAGACTTGTAAAATAGAAAAACAAGTATTAAATATAAAATTAGAAAGAAAGAAGAGGACATTATGGATTATCCGTTTAAAACTGTGCCTTATGCACATCAAAAAACTGCGTTGGAAAAGTCATGGGATAAAGATGCCTATGGTTTATTTATGGAAATGGGAACAGGTAAATCGAAAGTTTTACTTGATAGTATGGCTATGCTGTATGACCAAGGCCATATCAATGGTGCTTTAATTATTGCACCAAAGGGAGTGTATCGTAACTGGCAGCGCCAGGAGATACCGACACATTTACCAGAACACATAGAAGATTTTACTGTTGCCTGGACTCCGACTCCTAATAAACTTGATAAGAGTTTGTTAGAATCTATTATCAAGGACCCGAAAGATTTAACCATTGATATCTTGTTAATGAATGTTGAAGCACTTCGAACGATTAAGGGAGCACGGTTCGCGGAACGATTCTTAAAAGGACACAGAGCTTTGATGTGTGTTGATGAATCAACAACAATAAAAAACCCACAAGCACAACAAACAAAAAATATTTTAAAACTTGGCACGCTTGCAAAGTACAAAAGAATATTAACAGGATCACCTATTACAAAAGATCCAATTGATTTATTTTCGCAGTGTGAATTTTTAGATCCTAACATTTTAGGTTTCTCTTCTTATTATAGTTTTAAGAACAGATACTGCATACAAGTTAAAACAAATGTAGGCACACATACTTTTAATAAAGTTGTAGGTTACAGACATCTCGATGAGTTGTCTGACATACTATCAAAGCATTCGTACAGAGTTTTAAAAGACGAGTGTTTAGATTTACCAGAAAAAATTTATACAAAAAGAATTGTTGAACTAACCAAGGAACAACAAAAAGCTTATAACGAGATGAAAGAGTTTGCGATCGCTGAAGTAGAGAAAGCAGGAACAGTTACAGCTACCACAGTTATGACACAGTTACTTCGACTACATCAGATTAGTTGCGGACATCTTACCACAGAAGATAAAAAAGTTGTTACATTTAAGAATAATCGTATCAAAGAGTTAATGAATATACTTGATGAAACCGATGGAAAGGTTATCATCTGGGCAAACTATCGACAAGATATTCGTAACATACGAGATGAGATACAAAAGGAATACGGGGTCGATAGTGTAGCCACATACTACGGAGATACACCGGATAAAGAAAGACAAGGCATTGTTGAAAAGTTTCAATCGCCTGGTAGTTCTCTTCGTTTCTTCGTTGGTAATCAACAGACTGCTGGATTTGGTTTGACACTTACAGCTGCTAATACTGTTGTCTATTATTCTAACAACTATGATTTAGAAAAACGTATACAATCAGAGGATCGTGCTCATCGTATCGGTCAAAAGAATAATGTAACATACGTAGATTTGATAGCAGAAAAAACTGTTGATGAAAAAATAGTTAAGAGTTTACAGAAAAAGATTAACATCGCTGCAAAAGTTTTGGGCGAAGATATAAGAGAATGGTTGCAGTAACGGTAAGTAACGGTTGACATAGTAAATTAAATTCTTATATTGTCTTTTATATAGAAAGGTTTGTATGGATACATCAAAGTTTAAATCAGTTACAGTTCCAATTGAAACTTGGAAACTATTAAAAGAGATTGCTGATCGTGATATGCGTTCAGTCAGTATGGTGGTGGCATGGTTGGCATCACAAGAATTAACGAAACCTAAAAAGGAGAAAGCAAATGGGTAGAGTAAAAGAAGAATTATTACACATGCAAGAAAACGCATTAGACATGGAAGCTATTAAGTTCGCTAAATGGTTTGGTGAACATAATTTAGATATCTGGTTAGATGTGCAAGTGCAAGATGGTCGTGATTATGAAGAAGCTAAAAAAGAATATCTTTTAGCGATGAAACCAAAAGGATCTGCGTGAGCTTTTATTTTTGGTTGGCGTTGGCGTTAGCCCTTACATTTATTCTAGGATTTAGAATTGCTTTGTATTGGGCTAATTACCGACATGAACAAGAAATAATTAAACTTCGTAGTTACTACGAAAAAAGATTGAGGAATAAAGAATGGCACGCAAGACTCCAGTAAAATCATTGATACAACGTTTAACAGATTTGTATTTCGATTTATCAAAGAAAGCGAAACGCGATCCACGGACCTGGGAAGAAGCAGCCGTCCGTGCTAAACTTGTTAGAGTTGAAAGAATTATACAGAGAAGATATGGCAACCTCTATCATATGACCATGACTAATCTTGGTGATGTGGTAATAGACAAAGATGGAGAAGAACATGATATGTTTCAACTGCAAAGGAAATGGATATGTTAGACTCAAGTTTGAGGGAGAAACATCAACAGTCCAATGTAAAGTATGTCACTCGTCTGGCGAAACAAAGGCGGGAGAATACTATACACAATCTTGGGATGACGGAGATGGAAACCCAGCCATTTATTATGGGCCAGCGTTGGACCCAGACGGATTTAAAAACTACAAAATTTATCCCAAGTAAACCAGTTATAGAGTTTGAGGGAGAACCACCTTTTTAAATGTTTTGTGGTGGTTATCGGTAAGCTCTCTCAAAACACCCTTGTGAACTTCTACTTTAGTCACAAAAAGTAGATGGGGTGAAGAAGGCCTCGAACACAATTACTCCTTTCGGTGTTCGGGGCTTTACTTATCTTTTAAATTATTCTATAATCTTGTACCAAAAGTGAGGTATTATGGTTAGATTACCAGATAGTCCTGTAAGCAGTATGCAAGAATGCCTAGAATGTGGCAGTATTTCCGTAAAATTTTGGAATAGTAACTATGATAGGTTGTATACTCGCGATGAATGGAACACGGTTCTCGAATCGGGTAGGGAAGTATTACGAAAGATTTTGGCTCCAGTTAAGGAAGATCCAAAGTTTTTCTATGATTAATATATTGTTTTAAAAGTAGATACATACTTTATAAAATTATTTTTTAATCAAAATTAAGTAATTTAGTAATGTATTCAATTAACTTATTGAAATACATACATTAATTACATTACTTTTACATTACTTTTACATTACCTGCCTCGCAAAAAAGTAATGTAGTATATTACATATACTACTAACTTTTAAAACATTATATAGAATTTATAAAAGATTATGGCTAAACGTTTAACCTTGAAACAACTTAGATTTGTCAACGAATTAGTGGCAAATGATGGTGTAATTACACCAACTGAAGCTGCCAGACGGGCTGGTTACAATAAAAATAGAGCACATATATCAGCTAGTGAGCTACAAAACCCACAAAAATATCCAGAAGTAGTTAGATATATTGATGAAATGAAAAAAGAATTGGCTAGCAAAACTGCCGTAACTTATGATCGACACGTCAGTAGACTAGACGAACTGTCCAGGAAAGCTGAAGAAAAAAACGCCTGGAGTGCAGCCGTTCAAGCTGAAAAAAATAGAGGTCAAGCTGCAGGATTTTACAACCACACACAAAACATCCACACACTAAACTCCATTGATACCATGAGTTTAGAACAGGTACAGTCCAGACTCAAAGACATACGCAAACTGTACGGAGATATTGTTGATGCTGACTTTACAGAAATAAAAGAAATAGAACATAAAGATGAGGGCTAAATGCCCTCATCTTCTTCACATTGACATTCGAAACAAAGGTAACCCTCATACTCATCATTCTCTGCAGGAATTCTATTAACAAAACGCCCACTTCCAAATTGGGTGTCCTCATGACACCCGACACACTTATCTCCTATGTTAATCGTCATTATTTTACCTCCTCCTTGCCTAGTGGATCATTTAAATATTTTTCTGAATCAAATGACTTATCCAAGCCATCAAAGGTTTCTATTATTTCACCACAACTAAAAACTTTTAGTGTTTCATCTTCTTGTTTAACTTTAGCATCACCATTTTCAATTAAAGACTCTGCTTCTGTTTCGTCTTTAGCATCTACATAATACGTTCTTATAATAGATAGATGTTCTACTTGTTTAAACTTTGGCATGTTACCTCCTCCTAAATTTATTTTGACACTCTTCTCTAGTGTTCAGCAAAACGTGTAACCACACTAAACTTTTTTTCTTTTTCTTACGCATACTAAACATACGCAAAACACCCTGCAGTATTGTTGTTTTACTTTCTTTATTTTTACTTTCTTCAATCATATTAAAACTCCTTATCCAGTCTTTTAATTATACGTTTTGGCAAAATATTTTGAGGGTCTTCATAACCATCAAACTCGTATTTCTTGCCATCTTTATCTACTATGTGGAAAATCATAAAGTTATGTATTCCCCAATTATCACACTCAACTTCTTTACAACCTATTTTGTAAAGAAATTCTTCAACTAAATGTGTGCCATTCCACCCATCTCCATCTCCAAATCCAAACTTGTTGAATGCTTCTTCCCACTCCCAATATATTTTTTCTACTGGCATATTATCCTCCTAATAATTTGATTAACATGAAGACACCAAAAGGAAGAAGATGATAGGCAAGTAACCTATCATCTCCCCATACTTTAATTATGTAATTAAGTATTGTCTTCATCACTTCCACTTTCTAGTAGTCGTTGTTCGTATTGTCTTATCAACCTGTTAATTTTGTAAGCAGTATCTTGGTCATCATCATTGACCGATACCCACACAGGTTTTAAAGATTTTAGTTCTTCGATAAATTTTACAAATTCTATCATTTCTCTTCCTCCTCTCTTTCAATCACTTCATCAAAGAAATGATTTTCAAATTTATTTCTTAAGCATTGTAAATCTACCAGATAACTTTTATCCAATAGGTCATTACCATTCTCTATTCTTAATCTTGTTATCTCTAACTCTTTATTGATAACATTGATTAAAACTCTTGTATCTATTGTGCTAATGTTCATTTTACTTTCTCCTTTTTTTCTCTCTTGAGTAGCTTCAATTCATCTTCACGATACCATTCGAAACCATGTCCTTGAATATCATCTACGAGGTACATATTTCTACAGCCTCTCCCAATAATTCTCTCATGAATAAAAACACTTTCTTCAAGAGATTTTATTTCTACTAAGTCTCCTACTTTAAAAGCCATATCTTTCTCCTTTGTTGATGGGTTAAAGTGGGTAGTTTAGCAGGAACTCTTGATTACTTTGTGTAATAGTAAAAGCGTTTCAAACCAGTCTTACATTACATCAAACACAATCCTATTGGCACTACCCAAGCCATTATCTCTCCACTTGCAATATATATTTAGCACTAGTATTGGAGAGATTTTGTTGCTGAAAGATGTATGAAAACTAACAGAGTCCGACCCACATACACCACAGTCGGCAGTGTTTTGACAGCAACATTTTGTGGTAGCTCACGCTATACACGGCTTTCCACAAACTCTTATATGTTCTGGGCTATGCCCCTCTCACGAAACCAGTCCTATAAAGTCACTCTCATCTGCTCATCACAGCCCCCACTCATAATGGGAGTGATTAGGATGCTATCCCTAACCCCTGCCGATATAGTCCTACGAATACATATTAAGAAAATCTATAATACTATTTTAAAAGATAGTCAAAGATATTCTTTTATAAATTATTATTATTTTTCATGCTACTTTCCACCCTAGAAAATGTTACGCAAACCAGAGGCAAAATTTTGGCAGTTAATTAAAAGAAATTTAACTGATATAGCTTGGACTAGGGTAGAAAATCGTAGCATTGCAGGGTTTCCAGACCTCCTTGGTTGTCATGAGAATTGTGGCTTCTTCACAGTAGAATTGAAAGTATTAAAAGGTAATAAATTATTGCTTACTCCACAGCAAATATCATGGAACTATAAACACTATCATAAAGGAGGAAGCTGCTTTATCTTAGCCACGCCCCTCGAACAGAGTACCATAAAAATCTATGGAGGAGGCGAGAGCAGGGAATTGTCGCTAAACGTACACAAAATTACCCCTCTACTCTCTGTTGATAAACCATTTGAGTGGGGCAGGGTACACGAAACGTTGACCACGCCTCGCTAAACGTACACAAAACGCCCACAGCTACGCTAAACATACTCAATTATTCTTTGTTTGTTTTTTTTTTATTCTATTCGCGCTCGCGAAGTTTGTTGATGATCCAACTGATGGGTTTGATAATGATCCAGTAGATTAATATAATTATAATACAATATTCATATAACATTTTAATGTTTTTCATATGATATATTTTTTATTGAAGAATTCCAACAGGCCCGGCAATCTAAGCAGCGCCCGCCCTGGTGTGATGCGTTGCAAGCTTCCCCGATTGGTTCAACGCCTGGCGTATGAACCGTTGACGAATGCGCGTGAGTCTTCGAAGGCGCGCCGTTAATCATTGTTGCGCTCAATCTAATAACCAGGTTCGAAGGTATCACCCCGCCCGCTTCTTTAAATTCTTTTAATATTCCCGCTTCCCTTGTTGGTAACCAATGAGAGACCCGGGGCGTCCCGCTTGCAACGTCACAGATCTTTTTTAAATGGTTAACGTTTTGAATATCACCGCTATCGTGCCATCTAAAATAATGTTTTTCATATCTGTTAATTAAAAATATCATTGCATTAACCCAGCCTTTGTTATTCAAAGATCTAAGCCGTAACGCGTGACCCTTCTTTACGGATGGATAAAAGTAATTAGCTTTGAGCGCGTAACAATTGAAACACACAGAACCAGGGACCGCCTGCAGCTTTCCCCCGGTGATGCATTTCTTAGCGCTTAAGCCGTAAGTGTAACCAGGCATTTTTTTATTACGGTTACTTATCCCGCCCCCGGTTATTTTATTTGCTTTTTTTACTGTTAACATATTGACCTTTCTTTCATTATCCTTTATAGTCTTTTATATAAAAAAAGAAAGGAAAAAATACAATGAAAAGAAGTTATTCAACAACGATGAAAAAATATCCTAATTTAAAAAATCATGTTGGAATTTTAAACCATGGAAGCTTAATTGAATTTCAATTAATGACGCCCTGGGCGGTCGAGTGGTGGGAAGAAAATGTTGAAACGCCCCCGGACTGGTCCCGCGGGGTCAATGAAAATAATCATAAAACTTTTTTTGTTGAGCATCGATATGCGACGCCAATTTATGAGGCGATGTTAGAAGAAATATAAAAAGAGAGAAGCGCCCGCGATGCGGGCGCGCTAAACATTCACAATGTTTTTTCTACACTAAACATACACAAATAAAAAAATAATATTATTTATTTTTTTTAACTTTTCTTGCGTGTATTTTAACACCTTCTGGATGTTCAGTATCTATATTAACGACTACCTTTTCATTTGGTTTTAAATCTACACTTTCCATCTCAATAGCTTTTTTAGCAGCTTCAATTATAAGTTGTGCTGTTTCATTCTTATTTAATGGAGAAGTATCAATATTCTTTAGTCGATCATATAGATCGACTAAATCCTTTCTTATTTTACTCATTATCATTCTCCATCAAATCTCCATAAGTTTTGATCTCATGAACATTAGTTAAAGTAATCAAACTTTTAGGATCATTATCAATCCTATTTAATAACCATTGACGTGCAGTTTCTTTTGCAGTTTCTGGATCATTCGTTTCTACTATTTCCGACCATTTATCTCGGTTAAGATGAAACTGTACTATATATTTTTTCATATTTACTCCATTGGTTGAATTAGTTGGGGGCGACAACCGCCCCCTTTTTTCAACCCAACATTGAAAACTATTTATCTAATAACGTTGGGCTTTTTTCTAGTTTAGCTACTCTATTGTCTGTTAAATATTGTTCACCTTTAAGATGACCAACCATTCGTTCCAGTTCAATTATTTGTGCTTGTTGTTTCTTTACCAGCTTTGATAAATCCTCAACAGTTTTGTTGATTGCTTCTGCATATCCAACTAATGTTGTATGCTTATCAACTTTCATTCTAATCACCTCCTTTCAAAAGTTCTGGGGGCAATGCCCCCAGCTGTCACGGTGCTTCAAGTGTTGCGGTAGTGTTGTTGATGGCATCCGAAATCCAATCACGAATATCATCCTCAAGAATTTGACACTCGCCAACAATGTCAATGACATCATCACGAGATAATTCGTGGCGAGATAAATCAGATACCTCATTTTCAAGGTCTTCAATCCTTTGAAGAAGATTGCTTCTCTTGTCTAGCTCGTTAGCTAGATAGACAGCAAGCTTGTGCAGGATTTCTTCAACCTTGACAACTTTATCTTCTGGATTTGTTTCATCCATTAGAACTCCCTTTCTGGAAATATTATGGTTTATAGGGGGCGATGCCCCCTACCCTTTATTTGATTTTGTCAATCTCATTAACAATGTCACACCATTTTGAGCGAGCGATACGATTTCGCCACGAGGTTAATTGTTCAAAAGAACCGTTAACCTTTAGCCCGATATGTGCTTTCACCTGTTCAAGAGTGACCATATCCTTTTGAAGAAACTGATGCCTTGCAAATACATGGCGATAGTTCCTTTCATCAATATTCGGTATACCGATTGATCCTGCACAACCAATTATTAAATAATTAGTTACATCAGAGTAAGGAAGACCGACTAGCCGTCTTCCAACTGAGTCTGTTGTTTCTTCCTTATTGAAACAAACAGTATCACGATTTTTGATATCTCGGATATCTACATCTAAAGTCATAATATTTCCTTTGTTGGATTGTATATCATCTTGGTAGACTCTCTCTTTCCTTCCCGTAGTATGTTCCGGTTTGGAGGTTGTCGGTCTGTTGCTCAACCAAGCTTGATATAATTCTAATATAAACATTATAAAAGATAATACAAGATAATAATTTAATTTATTTTAATTTTTTTTAATAACTTATCCCCAGCCTGTTTTGTTGTTTGTCAACCATTACTACCCGTTACCTTTCACGTGAAACATATGCCATACTGCTTTTGAGTCCCTAACCTATTCCAAAAGTCAAAACGTTATCCAAGCTACCCCCCACCCCCATTTTTTGGCCCCCGCGTCTGCTGTAGCACGTGCTACAGTCAGTTTTACAAATACAAAGAGTATGATAAAGTTACCATATG
>VTLG01011156.1_pt1 | contig 33955 bp, 48 predicted proteins | sample 4694571 | NCBI WGS metagenome assembly VTLG01 (sample SAMN12604809, study PRJNA352737) | marine metagenome | biome: ENVO:00000447; feature: ENVO:00000209|ENVO:00000569|ENVO:01000036; material: ENVO:00002151; isolation source: viral sequences binned using virsorter ...
AGGGGTTCACGATAAATCACAACTTTTTCAGATAGGGTATTATGAGAGGACAAAGAAAACCAACAGCACTAAAAATTCTTGAAGGAGAGCCAAACAAGAAACGAATCAAAAAAAGAGAAGCAACTCCAAGAAAAGTATATCGAGATCCGCCCAAGGATTTGCCGACGACAGCAAAACAGAAATGGAAGGAACTTTCACCCAAACTTTTTAAATTGGGATTGCTTACTGAAATTGATTATGATGCTTTTACTGCTTTATGCTTGTTGTATGCAAAATATCGCATGGCAGAAAAAGAAGCATCATTGGATGTAGTGAAAACTTCTTCAGGATACGTCACCCAAAATCCCATGATCAATGTGGCTTTAAAGTATTTTGAAAAATATCACAGGCTTCTTTCTGATTTTGGCATGACTCCTGCATCAAGATCAAAAATTGATGCAATAAACGACCAAGCACCAAAACCAATTGAAAACTTTTTAAATGTCCCACGCATCGTCAAGAGCTAAAACCAGAAAAAGAATCACCCACCGAGGGACAACATTTCATTTTTCCCAAAAACATGCAGACTATGCCATCAATTTTTTTGAGCAGATGTTGTGCCATAGCAAAGGAGAGTGGGCAGGAAAGCCTTTTCATTTAATTCCATATCAGGAAGAGTTTTTGACCGAGGTTTTTGGATGGGTGGACAAGAATGGGAAACGCATGGTGCGGTCTGCTTATTTGGAAGTACCCAAGAAAAATGGAAAATCTCCACTTGCTTCTGGAATTGCTCTTTTGCTTTTGGTTGCTGATGGTGAAGCAGGAGCAGAAGTTGTCATTGCTTCCAATGACAGGGAACAAGCAGGAATTGTTTTTGGCTATGCTGAAGATATGGTCAAACTTTCACCCTACTTGGAAAATAGATTAAAAGTTATACCAAGCAGAAAAAGAATTATTGATCATGAAAGCGGATCTTTTATGTGTGCAGTTAGTTCAGACGTTCCAACAAAGCATGGGTTTAATTTGTCAGGATTGGTATTTGATGAATTGCACGCACAGAAGAACAGGGAATTGTGGGACACGCTATCAACTGGAACGGGAGCAAGATCACAGCCACTAACTTTGGCGATTACTACCGCAGGAGTCTATTCAGAAAATTCAATCTGTTGGGAGCAACATCAATACGCACTTGAAGTAATAAAAGACCCCATGTCAGACCCTACGCATTATGCCATGATTTTCAGTGCTGACAAAGATGATGACTGGACATCTCCAGGAGTTTGGAAAAAGGCAAACCCTGCTCTGGGAATTTTCAGATCAATTGAACAACTTCACGCAGAGTGTGAAAAAGCAAAAAGATCTCCTGCTTACCAAAACACTTTCAGAAGATTGTTTCTTAATCAATGGACTGCACAGGTGGAACGATGGTTGGACATCGGAGAGTGGCAGAAAACCGCAGGTGAAGTACATGAGGAAGACTTAGTGGGCGAATTGTGCTATGGTGGGCTTGACCTTTCTTATCGGAAAGATCTCACAGCGTTTGTGATGGTTTTTCCAGATGAAGACGGCTATTACGATGTTTTGTGTCGTTTCTTCATTCCAGAAGAAGGGCTGATTGAAAGAGTCAGAAGAGATAGAGTCCCTTATGATTCTTGGGTTGAAAATGGAGTGGTGAGAGCTTGTAAGGGAAATGTGATAGAAAAAGAAGACATCATGGATCAATTGAAAGCAGATTGTCAAAAGTTTTTTGTTAGTCAGATTGCATATGACCCATTTGGAACAAAGTTTTTTGCACAGGATATAGGGAAAGAAACAGGAAGCCAAATGATAGAATTCAGGCAAGGTTTTTTGTCAATGTCTGAGCCATCAAAATTGTTGATAGATCTGACAGCAGGAAGAAAACTCAGGCATGGGAATAATCCCTGTTTATCATGGCAAGCAGAAGGAGTGACAGTGGCTCAAGATCAAGCAGGAAATATTAAGCCAGTCAAAACTCATAAACTGAAAACTGTATCAAGGATTGATGGAATCGTTGCACTTATCATGGCACTAGCTACCGCAAACAAAGAACAAAATTTAGTGTATAATGAACGTGGAATAATAATGATATGACTTTTGAATCAATGCAAAGACAAAGAGAAAAAAAGAATAGCAAATTATGTGAACACAGGAATAAAAAATTTCCTCTTACAGATAGTCGGTTTTATGATGACAGTAACAGATGTCAGAAAAAAAAGAAAAGAGGAAATGTTTTTTGTGAGGAGCATCTGTAATGGGAATAAAAGACTTTCTATCCAAAAGAGCAAAAAAAGTCACACAAAGCGAGGGAGAAATAATCCGCATTCTTTCTGGTGAAATGTCACAGGCAGGAATTCAGGTTGATCAGGATAATGCATTTCAAGTCACAGCGGTAAAAAGTGCAGTAAGCAGAATTTCAGAATTTGTGGCTACTTTGCCTTTGAAACTTTACAGAAAAGCAGGAGAGAAGGGAAAAGAGGAAGTAACAGACCATCCACTTTCTCGTATAGTTTCCAAACAGCCGAATCCAATGATGACTTCTTATGTGTGGAGGGAGACAGCAGAGCTTCAGTGTCTTTTGTATGGAAATCACATGTCGCAACTTGTGAGAGATAGACTTGGAAGAATTATTCAAATCGTTCCACTTTCAGCAGGTCAAACTCACATCAAGGACGCAGATGGAAAAATAATGTTTCACTATCAAAAACCAGATGGTGGAGTCAGGGTTTTTTCTCAAGAAGAAATTTTTCATATTCAGTGGTTTTCTTTTAATGCAATTCAAGGAGAAGATCCGATATATCAAGCCAGAGATGCTTTTGGTTTGAGTTTGGGTCTGGAAAAATACGCAAGTGACTATCTGGCAAATGAGGCTTCCCCAAGTGGAATTCTTCAAATGAAAGGAACACTAAGAAACGAAGAAGCCAGAAGGAGACTCAAAGAGGACTGGAGACAGAAGCAGGGAAGATGGGGAAGAAAAAATGGGGTGGCAGTTTTAGAGCAGGGAATGGAATGGCAATCCATCGCCAACACGCCAAGGGAATCCCAATTGGTAGAGGAAAGGAAATACCAAGTGGCAGAGGTGGCAAGATGGTTTAATATTCCTGCTCATCTGGTAGGAGATCTGGAACATGCGACTTTTTCAAATGTGGAGGAGCAGACCAGAGAATTTGTCTTATATACCATGATGCCCTGGTTGGTCAGGTGGGAACAGGCAATGGACACACAATTGCTGACACAAGCAGAACAGCAGGATATGTTTTTCAAATTTTCGGTTCAGGCATTACTCAGAGGAGATGCAAAAAGCAGGGCAGAATATTACGCATCTGGGAAGCAGTGGGGATGGTTGAGCAGTAACGATATTCGACAATTAGAAGACATGAACCAACTGGACGAAGGTGGGAATATATATCTACAACCATTAAATATGGTTGATGTAGAAAACCCAGAACCTGCTCCAGTTGTGCAGGAAAGACAGGAAGAAAGACAAACCAGAGAAGACAGGGAAGCACGAAAAAGACAGCAGTTTGCTTTCTCCATGCAAGATGCTTTTGCGGATGCGTGGCGGAGAGTAGTGAAGGCAGAAGTACAGGATGTCAGTAAAGCAGTGAGGAACAATTTCAAAACTAAACCCATTGTCAGAGATGCAAATGCTTTTGAAAGGTTTATGGACAATTATTATTCTACTCATGGAAGGGTAATAAGAGAACGGACAGGATCACTGTATCAAGCGTTGTTTTCATATGTCAGGGAAATGCTGATTGATGACACTGGAGTTCCTTTGACTGATGATGAGGTGAGAAAGTTTACAGAAGAGTATTTTACTAATTTAATTTATGACTACAACAGTTCATCACAGGGTCAGCTTTTGTCTTTGGTAAGAGATGCGGAAATTGCTGACAAAGATGTGCAACAAGTTTTACTGGAAAGGCTTTCACAGTGGGAAGAACGCAGACCAAGTAAGCTAGCAAAAATGGAAACCTTTCAAGCGGTCAACGCACTGACAGCAACAACTTTTGCAGTAGCAGGAACTATTTCTGCGGTGCGGTGGGTAACATTTGGAAAAACCTGTCCCTACTGTTCGACGATGAGAAATAAGAGAATTCCAGTTAATACGCAGTTTGCAGGAGATGGGGAAGAGATCCAGTCAGCAGATAACGATGGAAAAGTTATGCGAGTTTATAGACGGATGAAACATCCACCACTTCACAGGGGATGTGATTGTGGATTAGCACCAGTTTAAGGAGAAAGAAGAAATGCCAATTTTAACACCAAAACCAAACGAAGAGAAAGATGATTATATTCAAAGATGCGTTGCAGATCTTGCTGACAAAAATGAAGGTAAAGATAACAATCAAAGAGTAGCGATCTGCAATACTTCATGGGAAGGATACAGATCAGGATCTGAGCTAATGGAAAAAAGAGCAGTAGTTGCAGAATTGCGAGTGGCTCAAGATCAGGAAAATCTTCTGACTGGTTATTCTGCGGTTTATAATGTTTGGTCAAATTCAATGGTAGGTTTTGAAGAAAGGATCACTGAAGGTGCTTTTGATAGAGCCATTGAAGAACAGCAGGATGTCAGAGCTTTATGGAATCATGATCCTAATTTTGTTTTAGGCAGAACCAAAAGTGGAACACTTAAATTAAGTTCAGATTCTCATGGATTAAAAGTTGATATTAATCCACCAGATACGCAGTGGGCAAAAGATCTGGTGGAGTCAGTGAGAAGGGGTGATGTGGATCAAATGTCTTTCGGATTTATTGTCAGGAAAGATAAATGGTATGAAGACAGGGACACAGGCATTGCAAAAAGAGAACTAATAGACGTTGACTTGTTTGATGTTTCTCCAGTGACTTATCCTGCTTATCCAGAAACATCTCTTTCAGCACGAGATCAAATGCTTTTAGTAGCACAAAGAAAAGTGGAGCATTCGTTGTCCTTGAACGAATCAGAATCAGCACTTATAATGCAACTTGCTGAGAAACTTGAAGATGTGGACGCATCTGAGGGGTCACAGAGTAATGAAGATCACCAACGGATGTTGGAGATTTTGGCTCACAGTGAAAAAATCAGACTAAAAAATTTACATAGGGAATAAATATGAACTTGATTAATGACGAAAAGGTTCGAGGTCATCAAGGGAAAATAAATACCTTAGTCAAAGAGATGCGGAGCATGGTTGAAGCATCCATGAGTGACGAAGGGAAACAGATGACTTCCGACCAGTGGGACACTTACAACCGCAAAGATGCGGAAGTGACCAGACTGGATCAAGAACTTCAAGCGTATCAAAAATTACATGATACAGAAGATCGATTCAGTCAGCCAGTGGCACAACCAGAAATCCCACAGGTAAAAGAAAAACAACCAGAAGTAGATGATGATCTTGCCTACAGAGGATGGAAAAAAGCAATTCTGGGTAAAGAAAGCAGGGATAGAATTTCTGGGGAAGAAAGAAATGCTTTACAAAGCTATTACAACCAGAAAGAATCCAGAGCATCTTTACAAGTAGATGACTTAAGTGGTGGTGGTTACAACGTAGTTCCAGAACGGTTTTTAACTGAACTGTTACAAAAAGTGAATGATTCAATTTACTTTCGAGGATTAGCCACAAACCTTGAAGTTTTAGATGCGGTGTCTTTGGGAATACCTACACTGGAAACCAATGAAACTGATGCATCATGGCAGGGTGAAGTAGCCACTGTTCCAGTTAGCACCAATTGGGTTTTTGGAAAAAGAGAACTTTATCCGCACTTATCAGTCAAGTTGGTTAAGGCTTCCAGAAATTATATCAGGAACGCATCTCAGCCAGTAGCAGACTGGATTCAGGGTGAATTTGCCAGACTCTTCGGCGAGACTGAAGAAAATAGTTTCTTAACGGGGTCAGGCAGTCAACAGCCTCTAGGGGTTTTTACTGCAAGTTCTGATGGAATTTCCACCAGTAGAGATGTAAGCACTGGAAATAGTACAACGGCTATTGTTGCTAACAACTTAATTGAGGTTGCTTACAGCTTGAAAGAATCTTACTTCAACCGATCCACTTGGATTGGTCACAGGGATTGGGTCAAAAAAGTAAGATTATTAAAAGATGATCAAGGGCAGTATCTGTGGCAAGCAGGAATTGCAGGTAACCGACCAAATACAATTATAGACCGTCCTTATAAAATGTCGGAATTTGCTCCAAATACTTTTACTGCTTCTCAGTATGTCGCAGTGTTGGGAGACTTCAAATTGTATTACATAGCCACTGCACTTGACATGCAGTTGCAGGTATTACAGGAATTGTATTCAGCTAATAATCAAGTTGGTTTTATTGGTAGAATGCAGGTTGATGGAATGCCGATTTTCGAAGAAGCATTTGCCAGATCTCAAATGGCGAGCAGTTAGAGGTAATTATGGGAATTAGAGGATTAAACTCAGAATCAGAAGTCAGAGTTGTTGCTTCCCATGTGGGAGCAGGAACGTCAAACTACACCGCCACACCAGTGGACATGCAGGGATTTGAGGGAGTGCGATTTATAATACCAATCAGCACTTCAGCAAATACCGCAAGTGTCATTGCTACATTTGGCGAAGGTGCAAGCACTTCGGCTTTCACTACACTTTCAGGAACGTCTGTTTCTCACACTGGAACAGCAACGGCAGTTTCAAAAGTTATGCTGTGTGATATATACCGTCCAAAAGACAGGTATATTCAGGCAACCATAACCAGGGCAACTGCAAACGCATCAGTAGGAGCAATTACTGCGGAACTTTATGGCGGATCAAAACTATCCACCACAAATTCTACCGCATATGGGGTTTCTGATACGGACACAGTATTTTCACCGAGTACTTAAACTATGGAAAGCAGGGAAAGAAATTTCCCTGCTTTACCAATTGGACACAATGAATTAATTTTATTCCTGTATCTATATTATTTTGTATAAATAGGAGATCAGGAAAACTATGTCCGAAACACAAGAATGGAATATTCCATTAACTGGAAAAAAAACAGTTGCCATCGTCGGTTTTGCTCCATCGTCTTTTCTTTCAGCACCATATCAAAATGAAGCTATAGAAATCTGGGGAATAAATGAACTTCCCATAGTTCAGGGAGTCAGCAGAGTCACCAGACTATTCCAACTGCACACGAAACAAGAGTACAGCAAAGGAAGAAACGCAGGGAAAATAATTGACTGGATGAAGTCAGCAACTATTCCAATTTACATGCAGGAAAAGGAAAAAGAATTTCCCTCATCTGTCAGGTTTCCCATAAAAGAAGTTTTGGAAATATCCAAGACCAACTACTTCACCAATTCAATTTCTTATATTATAGCGTTTGCAATTTTACAGGGAGCAAAAAAGATAGAGTTGTGGGGAGTAGATATGGCAAGAATTGAGGAGTACGAAGCACAAAGACCAAGCGTAGAATATTTCATTGGATGGGCAAGAGGGTTGGGAGTGGAAGTCACTGTTCCAAGCCAGTCAGATATTTTACACACTACCCATTTGTATGGATATCAAGAAGAGGAATTATTGCCAATTCAAAACAAACTGCTGAGAAGAAATAAAGAGCTAATAGATAGACACGCACAGGCAATGGCAAAGACTAAAAGATCAGCAGAAGAGGAAGCCTACATCCTGGGAGCAAGGCATGAGAACGAACAAGTACAAAAAGCCTACTTCCCTTTGAAATACAGACCAAACAGGACACTAGAGTAAAAAGCGAGCGTCGAGGATTGTCGTGGTGGCACTTTGTGGGGTCAAGTGGTATAAATAGTCATCTTTATAAACAAGGAATAAATGATGGACAATATGGACAAATTAAAAGCAATTTTGGCTCTGGTACTTGGTGCAGGATTAATAGCCACTTTATTACTGGTGGTTGTTGTGGACGTTATTGTGTCAGTAGCAGAAAACAAAGGACTTGATCCAGAAATAACACAATTACTCCAACAGGCACTCACAGGACTAATAGGATTGCTTAGTGGTTTTTTAGTAAGCAAAACAACCAAGAAAGAATAGGTTGCATTAAATCAGTTAATGCTTTATTTATTATTTAACTGCATCATGTTCTCCACTTCATTGATGACCCAGACCCTTCTTATTGAAGGGTCTTTTTTTTAGTTCAAAGTAAATTAATTAATGGTTGACATTTTTTTCACTAAGAATTAGTTTGTATATCAAGGAGAACGAATACATGAAAAATTCAAAAGTTTTTGAAAGATATATAGCAAGCTGTCCAGAATGGGAGAAAGACTATCAAACGGCAACGCAGGAAACTATTAAGCAAATGATGAAAGATTCTAAAATGTTAAAGAGTTTTACGGATTCATTAGAAAGCTATGGAAAAACAACTAATAAAGAATACTTAAAAGATTTGGAAACGTGGATGCAAAAATTGGATAATATTTTATTGACTTTGAACCATTCAACATCAGAACCAACTTTCTATAATCCTGATCTGTCACCAGGTCATCCTTCATTTATAGATGAAGAAAGATCTGAAAACCTGGAATAATATATAGGGAAATTATACGATAGAAAAAGAGCCACCCTTTTGGGGTGGCTTTTTTTTGCTCAGATAGTAAAGCGGTCATTAATATCCTTCCATCAGACTCCTTTGGTGTAAGATAAAAAACAAAGTAACAGAAAAGCCAAAAAGAATACACCAATTTTTATTACATGCATATTGCCTAAATATTGCCTGTTGCATTTAAGTTTTGAAATTAGCAGTCGATAAATAACCAAGGAGAAAAAACATGGGTTGTTATTTTAATTCAGATGTTCCTTTCTATTACGAAGAAGACAAAAACGGGAAGTTGTACAGGATGCCGAAGTTGAGACATTCAGAGAATAAAAAGGTGGTAGAAAAGATAATAAAAAAAGTACTGGAAAAAGATAGTTGACACTTTTTTCAATAGGTAGTAATTTGTTGATCAAGGAGAACACATAATGGAAATTAAAGTATCAGAGGTCAAAGAGATAGAAGAACATGTTTTAGGAATGCAAATAAAAAAAGAATTCTGCTTAGAGACTATGGGGAATACAAATTTATGGTTAATGTTGGCAGAAATTGGCGGAAGGTTTTATATCTTTACACATAATAAATTCACAGGAAAAATCGGAAGGGGATTGAGATTGGACAAACCTTCTGAGGGTGGAGAAAGGGTGGCAAATTTTACTTCTAAGGGAATTAAGTTTGTGTCTACTGGCAGAAGCAAATCTTATGCTTATATATTGTTTAACAAATTAACAAAGAGACATAATAATTACTTAGGGGAATTTCATAGTCCAGACTTTGAATAGGGAGATTATGCGATAGAAAAAGAGCCACCCAAGCAGGGTGGCTTTTTTTTGCATAAATAATAATACTGTGTTATTATACCAAAATATGAAGATAAGACTCAGAACAAATTATAGTAGTCCTGCTAAAACTGCGAGGGCAGGAGACATTATTGATGTGCCAGATAGTGAAGCAAAAGATCTGTTAGAGGGGAAATATGCGGTGGCTGTTACAGAGGAAAAGCCAGAGCCGAAAAAGCCTGTTCCAAGACCAAAGCCAAAAGTGACTCCATCTGCTGAGAATGTCAGGACACGCAGAAGAAAGAAGGAAGAATGAGAAACTGCAAAAATCCAGACTGTTCCACAGATCAGATATTGGACGAACTCATGACAATTTGTGTATCATGTGGGCACGTTACAGAAGAGGTGAAGAAAAATGGCACTGGACACAAACAACGCACTAACAACGCTAGCAAAAGCCAAACAGTACATAGGGTCAACAGGGACAACTGACTTTGATTCTCGTATTGAATCAGCCATAAACTCAGCCAGTCACCGAGCAAATTCTCACACAGGAAGACTTCTAAAAAAAAGAAGTTATGATGAAATTTACGATGGAGATGGATCTCAAAGATTACTCACAAAAAATTATCCTATAGTGGAAAGTTCCTCATCACAGATACAGGTATTTGTGGTAGGAGCAAGAGATAGTTTTGCTTCTACCACAGACTTTGATTCTGATTCACAGGTTGCATATTCAGATATTTTTGTAAATGCAGAAAGAGGTGAAATCAGATTAAAAGATAATGATTTCATGAAAGGAACAGAAAATATAAGGGTGGTATATTCAGCAGGATATTCAACGACAAATGCCACAACATCTTCTGATCATATTCCTGCGGATCTCCAAGATGCGGTTCATGAAACAGTGGCATTCCAGTTTGAGAAACAAAGGCAAAGGGCTTGGTTGACTCGAAGCGTTGCCCATGATGACGGATCGGTGAACTTTTATGACACTATGCCACAAATGGCATGGTCAGCATTGGACAGCTATAAAGACTATCGTGGCTAGATATACAGCAGACGCATATCAAAAGAAAATCAACAGGCTTGTTAAAAGATCTCCTGCAAGTGCAAGAAAGGGATTGAAAAAGGGAATTGACAAAATTGTTAAAGAAGCAAAAAACCGTCACTTAGTACCACCGAGGATGCCAGTGGGTGTAGGTAGTGAGACAGAACCAAGGATTGCTTCAAGAGGACGCATCAGGAGCATGGTGGGTGGAAAAGTTAGGATAGATAGAGCAAGTGGAAAAGTTATTGCTGAAGTGAGATCCAGAAACGGTTTATCAAAACTGCTTCATGATGGTGGTGTGCTGATGGCTAAAAATCCTGCAAAGCCTTTTATTTTTCAGCTACCGAATGCAAATGTCACAGATCCTTGGATCGTGACAAATAGAATTGAATTTCCAAGAAGACCATTTCTTTCTGCTCCAGTAAAAAGGAATAGAAAAAATGTGTTGCAATATATCAGGCAGTCATGGGGAATGGAAGCAAGAAAATGAGTTCAAAAAAAACTGTATTAGATGCAATAGAAACTTCCTTAAAAACTATTTCAGGAGTGGGTGACGTTATTCAATACACTGAAGGCTACACGCAAATTGAGCCAAGTGATTTTCCTGCTTTGTTAATAACTGATGAAGTAGCCGAAAGAGAAAGGATTGCTTTTTCCCATTCTACAAATGCTAATGTCATTGACATGCAGGCTTTGCTCAATCTCACTATTCGTGGTAGAATCTTTTCCATAACTAATGAAACAGCCACTCCTTCAGATAATCTCTTGGGATTGGTTGAAAAGACATTAAGCACTTCAACTGCGGTGGATGCCTTGGTGAAAGACATTTATCCTTTGACTGATGTGACAGATGAAGGAATTCAAGACAATTTCTCATCTTTTTCTCAGACTTATGCAGTGCTTTTTGAATATAATCACGCTAATCCATAGGAGGGAAAACTATGGCAAACATCATGGGCAAAGACGGCTCATTCAAAGTAGGAGCAAATATTGTAGGCTCTTTGGATGCATGGTCTATTTCAAGAACAATAGGAACTGCTGATGTCACAGCTTTTGGCAGTTCATGGGAGAGTCATGACCCAACTATAAAAAGTTGGACTGCAACTATTAGTGGCACTCTTAACTCAACAGACGCACAGCAACTGGCAATAAGGAATCAACTTGAAGATGCAACACTTGCAAACATCTCCTGTAACTTTCTGCTTGGATCAACCACTGCTCCTGCTTTTGTAGGAACAGGAATTATAGAATCCGATGCAATCGGTTCTGGTGTTAAAGACAAAGTTACCTGGTCTTGTAATATCAGAGGTGACGGTGCATTAACATGGGATCCTAGTTAAAAAGGGAATAGATGGATATAACGGTTGAAAGGACATATGAATTTGTTCCAGTATTTAATGAGAATAAGTCAGAAGCAGATCCGATAAAATTCCAACTAAGGCAACTGACCACAGCAGAAAGACAAAGGCTTATGGCAATTGATCCAGTCAAAATTGCTCTAAGTTCCGAGTCTGGAAATGGGGTTGCTTTAGATGTAAATTATGAAGGTTTATTTCGGACAGCAGTTCAGAAAATAGAGAATCTTTCAGTTAACCAAACCAAAATAACCACAGCAGGAGAATTTTTATCTTCTCCTGCTTTGGGTGATCTTCTTATTGAAGTTTGTATGGAAATAGTTCAGCAAAATGGCAGGAAGGACACACAACTAAAAAACTGATTGTTGCCTTCCTGTTACTGAGAGAAGGGTGGGCAGATTATGAACCGAAGCCATCAGATAAAGAAAGACCAATGGAACTAGTGAAAACTGGAAGCGTAGCAGGAATTCATCTGGAGTCAGTGGATGGTGAAATCAAACAAAGTGACACAGATTCTGGGGTTTGGGTAGACAGGGACATCATCCCCAAAGTGCTGACTGTGCAAAACAGGGTTCTAATAGATATGTTTTTAAAATGTAAACTGTTTGGAAATCCAATTGCTTTTCCTTTTTCTGGTGGATGGGCGGAACAGCCATGCCAGATTATTGATGTAATAGAAACTTTACTGGTTGCGGAGAAAATGAAAAATGGCAACAACTAGAGATCAAGTAGTAATCGAATTAGTCGCCCAAACCAAAAAGGCTATGGGTTCGCTAAAAAAAATGGGTTTGGCAGTGGGTGCAATAATAGCCACAGTCAAGACTTTCGAGGTGGTAGCAAAAAAAGCATTTGAAAGTGTCCAATTAGCAAACGCACTTGATGATCAAGGAATTGCATTCAATCAATTAGCAAAAAGTGCAGGAGTGGCTTCAGAAGAAGTTCTGGCATCCATGCAAGAAATGACCAATGGCACAATAACTAGACTGGATCTCATGAGAACTGCTTCACAGGCAAATCTGTTGGGAATCGGTTTTACTGAAATGCCAAAACTGTTAGAAATTGCCAGAGCATCAGCGGTGGCAACTGGTCAGAGTTTGTCTTTCATGTTCGATTCAATTGTTACTGGTATCGGTAGAGGGTCACCGCTGATTTTGGACAACCTTGGTATTATTTTAAAGATCGGTGAGGCTAATCAGAATTATGCAGAGCAACTAGGGAAAACAGTTGAAGAAATGACAACGGCAGAGAAAAAGCAAGCCATCTTGAATGCAACTCTTATCGCAGGTGAAGACATAATTAATAAAGTGGGAACTGCGGTTGACGGCATGACAAGAGTGGAAAAAGTTGACGCATTGAAAACTTCTTTTCAAGAACTAAAAACTGAACTTGGTGAAAGATTAGCACCGATGGCAGGACGAACTTTTGAAATATTCACCAAACTTTTTGACTTAGGCAGAGTAAGAGTGCAGATAGTTAATGAGCAGAGAGAGTCACAAGAAGTATTAAATACAATTGCCCAAGATTGGATGACAACCAATGTGGAAATCAATGAGTTGGAACAGGCAAGACTTTTGCTACAATCCCAAATAAACGAAAAAGCGGAACAACAGGTAATCCTTGCAGAAGATATAGCAAGCACTACAAATGCTTATGGGAAAATGCAATCTGCAACTTTAACTCTAAATGAATTGACAAATACAGAACTAATAGAAGAAGTCAAATCATTAAAAAATAAATTAGTCTATTTAGACTTTGCCATTCTTAGACAGAAAGATCTGGCAGAGTGGGCAAATTTAACAAAAGAAGAGCAAGCAAGAATAGCTAAAGAACTTGCCGAACAATTGACAATACAAGAACGCAATGAAGACATGGCACGAAAAAGAGAAAGAATATTAGAAATGATAGGCAATCATGAAGAAGCCAGTCTTTTCAATTTAAAAAACCAACTGGAGACATTAAAAGAAGAAGCGGAGTGGTTAGAGTTTGTAGAAAATCAAGGGACAAAAATGGAGGGTTGGACGAAAGAGTGGGGAATGGCAATGACGGTAGTTTTGGCAAAAATAAAAAAAGCAGAAGAAGAAATAAGAAAAATAGAATTTCCGAACATGAAAACAGATGTTGAGTTGGGATTTGATGAGCAGTATTGGCAAGATATGGAAGACAGGTTTAATTGGAGAGAAGAAGCGGAAAAGGGATTTCAAGAAGGAAGATATCTTGCAAGTGTTCAAATGCACGAGGAACAAAAAAGGCAACTGGAAGAAATTCGAGAAGGATGGGAGGACTTTTTTGATACTCTTTCACAGGGAGCATTGGTAGATGGGGTGAATGCTTTTCGGCAAATGGGAGTTGCTATTGCTCAAGGGAAAGACATGACCGATGCACTTGCAAATTCCATCTTGGGAGCAGTGGCAGATGCAATGCAATTATTAGCCGTTGAGTTAGCCATAAACGGTGCAAAAGCGATAGGTATGGGAAATGTTGGGCTTGGGGTCAGTATGCTCCTTGCATCGGCAGGAGTAGGGCTTTTTGGCGGTATGTTGTCAGGTATTGGCGGTACTTCAACTGCTTCTTCAGCACCAAGTGCATCCACAATGGGAACTGCATCTGCTACCCAAAAAACACAACCTGCAAGGACTGTGGTGATAAATAATACCACAGTAAGCGGAAGCTATATTGCATCAAGAAACGTGGGGATGAGAGTCACATGAGTCTGAAGTATATTTCGTCAGCTTGGAAGACAGATTTCAAGACAGGGTTTCCAAGGGATATGCGGTTTTATATCGATTTTAGACAACAATCATATCCGCCTATTCCTGTGAGTGCAGGTGGGCAAAGTGATGGAACATATACTCTTATAACATCAGCAGAAAACCGATCTGGAAGCCATGATCTTACTGGTGGGATGAATCAATATGCTTTACCACTTCCTTCTGCTTTTACTATTCGCTGTTCATTTCGTCCAGAATTTGCTTACAATGTAGCATCAGACCAGATCTTGTGGAGTTGGTGGATAGATGCAGATCACTATTTAGAAATTTATTATGATGCCAGTGAAGATAAGTTTAGGTTAGGTTGGGAAGATGGTGGAACTTTTTCCTATCTTGAATCTGCACAATTTGATGACGGTACGAGCCACAGGGATATTGATCAGGACATGACCATTGATTGTGCTTTGGATTTGAGTTCAACAAGCACTTCAGGGTCTGCACTTTACTGGAACAGAACGCAGGATGACACTACATGGTCAGCCACAAAAAATGCCAAGAGTTCCAACTTTGCCACTTTTGGTATCAGAGGAAGAAGTGATGGATCTGCTACCGATGGCAGTTATTCAGTAAATCATTTAATGATTATTGATGGTCTTACTGCTTCAAGTTCTCAAGTGTCGGCTAATTACAAAGATGTAAAAAATGAGCAAATATTCTGGCACTTGAATGGGGAAGGAGTAGGAAGAACAAGATGCAATGTCACCGCCAGAGTAGATCAATTTGAGCTAGAAAAAAGTGTCATAGATTCGTCTGGCAGGAGAGGAGCTAATGTAGCAAGTTTTTCCCTTATGTCACCAACTGGACAATTTGCAGATGATCAGTTTGCAACTTTTGATGCATCAAATGAAAAGTACAATGGCAGTAGTTCCCAAGCGTTCATGACAAAACAAACTCCTGCACAAGTGGAATCGTGGTATGATAATAAATATGAATTATTAATCACTGGCAGGATAGGAAGCGAGAAGTTTGCCAGACAGAGTGGGGTGGGTAGGGTGTCCAGAGTGCAAATAGGATTATTTGACACCACTGACATAATTCAAAGAAAAGTAATCAAAAATGCTGTAAAATTTGAAGACTACAAAATGTCTGATTCATCATCCGAGTCTGCAAGTCTGGTTCATGTTTTAGCACGGTTAGCAACAGCAGAACCAGTCACCAACTACCTTTCTAATTCCTCTTTTGAAAATGCAACCATAGGAAATTCATGGCTTGAAGATGGCTTGACTTTAAGCAGACAGAGTGGAGGTCTGTTTGGGTCTTATTGCGGTCAGGCTAATACAAGCGTTGCTTGGAAGAATGTTTATCAGACGGTAATTTTTACCTATTCTGCACCATATTATGGAACAAAAGAACTAAACAAAAATGAGACATACACTTTCGGAGTTTGGTTAAAAAGTACATCAGCTTGTTCTGGGCTTGTGCTATTAAATGAAAATGATGCATCTGGACATAACGATGACTCATATGACTCATGGTCTTTGTCTGGGGGGGAAGGTTGGAAGTTTTTCTCTACCACTCACAAACTAACAGACGCACAATCAGACAGACTAATTCCACAAGTAAGAGTGCAAACAACTGGAGTAAATGTACAGCTTGACGGTGCGATGCTGACACAGAATAGACAAAGCACAAACTGGTTTGTGCTGAATGATAATGATGGAAGTTCTGGAATAAGTAATGGATCACTTGCAGATTCAGCAGATTATGATACTTGTGGCTTTGATGTTGATTCGGTAAACATTGTTCATCCTTGGGTTTTCCTTCCGCAGTTCACAAATCCTTGGACGCATCTTGGGTGGCTCGCTGATGCAACTCTTGCAATTTACATTGGCTTTGATTCAGCAGGAACTTTTGTCTATAAATCCAGATTAGCAACAGGATATTCAGATCAGGCATCACTGGAAACGGTTTCAGCCACAAGGGATGTTTCATCGTTTATAGAGCAGGATTCAGCCAACTCAATTATTATAGCAGGAATAAGAATAACGAAAGATGACTATGTGCAGGAAGTCTGGAATGCAGGAGCGTCTGGGGATTTCACTGTTGATGATGGCGGAGTGGTTAAAGAACTTTTAGCCAATGGATATTTTTTTCCATCTTATGATGACTTTGGTGAATATTGGGCAAAATATGGAGATGGCACTGATAATCCCGAAGCATTCGGAAAGCTTATACCTACTACTAGTGGTGGCAGTGGAGACAGTAAAAACACAGGCGTAACCAACACGAAATGAGAATAGAAAAATTAACTCAACATCACCATGATGAACTGTCACAAAAACTTATTCAGCAGAAATCGGCTTTTGCATTTGTTACAGACGAAGGTGAGACCATTGCTTGTGCAGGAATTGTAGAGATGGCATGGCATACCGCAGGGGAAATCTGGTTCAAAAAAGGTCTGGCAATTAAACAAGGAACAATCGAGATGTTACGGTATGCGTCAAAATTATTAGAAGAAGAAATGCAAAGGATAGGCATGATAAGTATCTGGGGTCATGTCTACTGTGACCGAGAAGAAGATGTCAAATTTGCCAGGGTCATGGGAATGCAATGTTTGGCGACTGTGCCAAGAATGGGAAAAAATGGAAAAGATATGTTTTTGTTTTGGAAGGGTTTGTGATGTGGTTTAATCTTCATATATTCTACGATGCCGACACAGCAAGTTCAGCACCAGATGCAACACCAAGTGAGACTCTTGAAGATCCCTATGAAGAAACAATACCAAATACAGGGGATACAGGTGCGGAATCTTCAAGGAGGAGTGATGATTCAGATTCTTCAGATCCTGCACCACCGCCACCACCAAGATTAGTCCCAGATTATACTTTTGACAATATTGGCACTGCTGAAAATGTCATAGGAATAAGAGATCCAGAATTGTATCATGGGGCAACTGACAATATATCAACAGGAAGCAGGGTGAATTTAACCACCGCTATTTTTGACACGACCAGTAGAGCAGATTCTGCCAGAATATGGCTAAAAAATGAATTAGGCTATGATGTATATGTTCGAGGGGTAAGTATAAGAGGAAAACTTGTTTACAAGAATTCACCTCCAAAGTCTGGTATAGTTCATGACCAATACAAAGACCATGACAGTATAAGGGAAAGCGGTGAACGCAGGTTCACGATAAAAAATGATTATGTGGTTAATTGGGATCAAGCCAGAAAACTTGCAGACTATTACTGGAAGTTTTTCGGAGGTGATGACCCAACAAAAGCAAAACATATATACACTTTGCGTTTGCATGGTGTCTATGCGTGGTTTGAAGTTGGCAATCGCTACAGAGTCACAATAGGCGGAGCAGGACAAGCGGAAAACATAGACAGCCACTGTGAATTGCAAAGCGTTTCTTCAGTAATTAATTCTAAGGGAATTGGAAGAACTACACTTGTTTTAAGACAAATGGAATTGCTTTGGACAGATACAAGCAGTGCAAATTTAAGAACATTTGCTTATGGCAGGAGGGCACAGTATTCCACCAATAATGGGACAGTCCTGGTTGCTCCTTCAACTGCTTTTGTAACTGCTGACTATTACTGCGATGGCACAGCCGACAATGTACAAATCCAATTGGCGATAGATTATTTGTCTACCACTTTTGGCGGTGGAGTAGTTAACCTGCTTTCAGGAACTTATAACTTAACAACAGCTTTAACTTTACGTTCTGGAGTTGTTTTGATGGGACAAGGGAAAGAGAATACGAAACTAAGACTTGGACTTGATGAAGGGATAACATCGACTTCGACTGTTGATGCTTCGGTTCGTGAACTGACAATCGATGCAACTTATACAAGAGCCTCAACTCCGTCTAACAATACATGGACTTATAATTCTACCACTGATACGAGACTGACTTTGCATAACGTCAAGATAAACAATTCGAATGGCGGATGTGTTAAGGTTTCAGGAGCAACTGAATTTTGGATGCATGGATGCGTTCTTGTTGACGCTCAAAGAGCAGTAATTGCTGAAGCATGGAGTGGAGGATATACTGCGACAAGTCCTGCAAGTTATATATCGATGGATGATAATAATAGTTTTCTTGTGGAAAATAATGAAATATACAGTACATCTGCTCCTGCAACTTCGAACACTGGTGGTCAAGGATTTAATGTTATTTATGCAGTCGCTTCAACAGGAGGCAGGATAAGAAATAATTTTATCCATGATATGATTTATACTACTCTCAATACTGACGGTGAAAACGTGAACGTAATATGGGTTCAAGGATATCCAGAATTTTCACCTACTTATGTCAATGAACAGAACGATGTCGGAACAGTAATCGAAAACAATACTATAGTTGATTCGTATTGCACCAATAGTGTCTTCATGGCAATCAAGTCGGAATCTGACAACTTAAAAATATCAGGAAATGTACTAACGAATCTTTCTGGAAGATATAAGAACGCAGATTCTCTAACTAGTGGAATGATAAGTATAAAACATGATAATAATGTTGTTTCTAATAATACTTTCACGAACTGTACAGCAACATTCGTTACTATAGCGACGGCAGATAGAACGCTATTTGAAGGAAATCAAACTTTAAAATCAGGACAACTTTTAACGTCATCGAGATGTGAGGAAACACAAGCTCCAACGATTGACGGAACTGCTTCGACTTCGAATTCGACTTATGCAAAAGATACGGCTCAGAAATATACAGGATTAGCTTCGTTCAAAATTACCAGTTCTGGATCTGGAGTTGCATATGCATATTTTCATGACAACGCAGGAGCAACAGGTGATCTTCATGGTCTGTATGTAGGAAGAAAATATACTTGTTCGGCTTGGGTTTATATCCCTTCTGGAGTAGGAATCACTGGGACTAATTTTGGAATCACATTTCAGGATTATCAAGGTTCTTGGGGTTGGACAACAGGTTCTGCAACAAATACTTATGGTTCATGGCAGTTTATCACAGTAACAAGAACAATAAGATCTTCAGCAACGGCTGTGAATATCTATTTTGCATGGAGTGCGTCTGGATCAGGTGAATATCTCTACGTTGACGATTTAAGGTTCTATCCTGATAATATTTTCAATGATCACTTAACTTTGTTAAACGATAAGGGAACGAATACTATAACGTGAGGAAATATGGCGAATAGTTGGATAGGTGTGAATAGTTACGTTCAGGGAAAAGTGGAGATTTTAAAATCAACTGCTAGATCAAGTTCATACGACATTATGGATACGTCTGTTTCTACTTCAGCAGGAGGTGAAACTGCTGATTTTCAGTCTTTGGCAGGAACGGAAGTTTCAGCAATTATCGTGATTTCTATAGGCTTTTTAACTAGCACGCAGAAGTGGGGGATTTTGAAAACTAGAGAAATTGGAGATACTGGAGATAATGACGGTGATGAAATGATCTATTTTCTGCAATCAGCAAATGGGGGGTCATCACCAACAGGAACTAGACTGGGTCAGCAGTGGATAATTCCTTGCTCTGGAGTAGACTCGGGTAAATTTGAGTATTGGACAACTTCAGGACAGACGTTAGATGAAGTTGCTTTTATTTACTATGGGAGAATTAGAAGGTGAGACATATCAGGAAAGTGGAATTTATTTCTGAAAGAGTCAGCAAGTGGTTTCCAGTTTCCAAGGTGGAAAATGCTGATGGCAGTTTTTCGGAAATAACTGAACCAGACGGAAAGCAATATTTTTGGTCAGATGATCCAATTTTTAAAACGATGCAAAAACTCAGGAGTGATCATGGAAACCGCCAATGGAAACTAAAAGATGGAAAAACTGAACAAGTGACTGACCAACTAACGACAGAGCAAAAAAAAACAGAGGTAGAACGTAGATTTGAAATAGAATATAATTTGAGTGAAAGACAAAAGATTTTAGAAGAAGCAGAGGAAGCACGAATGGACGGAGCAAGCAACACAGATGATGCGATAGTGGCTTTCCAAAAAATGCGAGCCAAAAGAAAAGAAATTGAAGTTGAGGTGGACAAACTCTAGTGGAAGCAACGGAACTGATCACTGAAGCATTCAGCGGAATATCAGCAAGTCTTGTTCTGAATGTTTTCATATTGCTCATTGTCTATGCAGGATGGACAGCCATCTCAGCAAGAATAAAAGCAGAATTATTATATCTAAAAATCAAGGGTAGTTCATTGGGATATTTAAGCAGGGTGATTTATAATGGAAAACAATATAAATTGACCAACCTAACAAGGATGTCAGTAGAGCTAACCAACACAGACCACAAAATTTATATTCCAATTGCCCAATGGGAGCAACTTATAAAAACAATTCCAACTCAATGATGGAGCAAGAATGATAGGACAAAGAGCAGAGCCATTATCAGTTAGAGAAAACATTTATTCTTACGGCTGTTATTTCATGTCGATAATCATGATGTGTTGGGAGTTTGAAGAAGACCCAACAAAAGAAATAGGAATTGAACAAATAATAAAATCTTATGATGCACTAGTTGCATCTGGAGCAATGGGGGAAGATTGTTACATCAAAGACCCTCAAGCATGTGTGGATTATTGGGGAAAAGGTATTTTGCTTTTCACTGGAAAACAATCAGCAGATTATGATTTGAGCCACAATGAAACATCCATTGAACTTTGGAGACTTGAAAGAGATCCGCCAAAAAAGTGGTGGTATCATTTTATATATAAAAGTGAATACACAGAATATGACCCTTGGATATTATCGCAGACCAGAGCAAAAGGTGTTTTGGATTCAAAAAGAATTTTCAAGATATTATGAATGAGCAAGTAAAAAGAAAGCCACCAGAATGGAAAATGATTGCCAGATGGGTGATAGGTTTTATTGTAGTTTCTATTTTTTGCATTGCCACTTTCATTGTGCTTATGGGTGAAGACAGGGAAATGCGGTTATTAGTCATGGGTGCATTGATCGGAGCATTCAGCACCATCACAGGGTTTTATTTTGGCAGTACTGAAAAAGATCATGACTGAGGTGAAATCAAATGAAAAGAAATTTCTCAGGTTTGCTATTTTGTTTGGTGTTGTTTTGGTTTTTTCCATTGGGTCTTTTTTCCTTGGAAATTACAGGAACAGAAGCATCTCCAGTGGAGTCATCCGAGAACTCCAAGAAGTCAACGCTGAACTTACAATATCTTTGGGACAAGCTAAAAAACAAAGTCTCAACCTTGAGGGACAGCTTGAAGGAAGCAGAAGGGAAGCTGAAGAACTCAGAGGAAGCCTTGAAGGAATCGCAGACGCACTTACAGGAGCTAGCGGAGCAGTTGGAGCAAGCATTGAAAACCTTGACGACATTGAACGCATCCTTGAAGAAATCGGAAGCAGACTTGAAGAAATCGGAATATTTGACTGAAGCACTGAACGAAGAAATAAAAGCACTAAAAGCACAAACAGCCTGGTGGTCAGTAGGAGCAGGAGCAGTGGGGATACTGGCAGGGATAGTGATTCAATAAGACCATGAGAGAGCCAAAAACAGCCCAAGAATGAAAGTTATATGAAAAGTAGTATATGGTGTCATTAATCTGGAAAATAGCTATAATTGGTGTGCCTACATATGGAGTAGCATGGGTTTCAGATAGTATGGTTTGGACAATTCCAACTTTGGCAATTAGCAGTATTATTGCTCACCATTGGGTTCGAGTAGATGAAGACTTTGAAGATACAGAATAAAAAAACCCACTCTTTCGAGTGGGTCTTTTTGGGTAGTAAAATAAATAGCCTAAAAAGGAATATCATCGTCTCGTAACCATTCTTCATGATATTTCAGAAAATGATCACGACCATCAAGGTCATATTTCAGTAGCCATTCAGCAGATGATTTTTTGTACATATTACGCCATTGTTTTTTTAATTTATATGAACGCAGTAAGTCTTCTCTTGCCTGTTCTCTTACCTGTTCACATTCTTTGCATTCATTGTAAATGCCACGTTCATCAAAGCAGTCAGGACATTCCCCACTATCAGTGCAGGAAAATGTCTGATGTTTTGGAGCTATACCTAAGCAAGCATTGTCTGGGTAGGCTTGTTCACCATAAAAAAGAAACATATTTTTGTTCTCCTCTGTTTTTGTTTTATTTGTTCTCATGAACATATGTACAATATGCTATAAGTAGAAAAAAATGTCAACTAAATAAATAAAAAAAGTTGAAAAAAAATTACTTTTTCCTGGTTGACAGTTTACTCAATAGAAGAGATATTTTTGAATTAATTATGAATCATATTTCACTATTTAGCGGAATTGGGGGAATGGACTTAGCCAGTGAATGGGCAGGTTTTAAAACGATTTTACAGGTAGAAAAAGATCCTTTTTGTTTGGAAGTTTTAAAGAAACATTTCCCAGATGTTGAAAGAGTGGAGGATATTAGGGGGTTAGATGCAAGAAGATTTAAAGGGTCAGTTGATGTTTTATCAGGAGGATTTCCTTGTCAGAACTTCTCCTTATCTGGCAAGCGATCAGGAAAGGATGGAGGCGACAGAGATCTCTGGAAAGACATGTTTCGAATTATACAAGAGTCATCACCAAATTGGATTATTGGTGAAAATGTTGTTGGTTTCCTCTCATTGGGAATCGAAACTACGCTACTTGATCTGGAAAGGGAAGATTATTTGTGGGAAGTTTTTGATATACCGGCTGTCGCCATCGGAGCACTACACAGACGTTCAAGAGTTTTTATTGTTGGCAAGAAAAGGAAAGCCATTAATAGGAGAAAAAGAAAAAAAGAATTTATGGGTGACACCTACAGCCCATCTGGCGAAAGAGGGAAACCATCCGGGAGAGTACAACAGGAATACTCTGTCTTTAACAGCACAGGCACATCAACCACTGAAAGAAGGTATGCCAGTAAATCCTCACCAAAAGACACAGAGTACCGAAGTAAAAGAAACACGCCAGACTGGAACTCTTTGTCCTATGTTCGTAGAGTATCTCATGGGATTCCCCAAAGGGTGGACAGACTTAAATCCCTTGGAAACGCAGTAGTACCGCAACAGGTTTATCCTATTTTTGAAGCAATAGCTCAACTAATAAAAACAGAAGAATAATACTTTTTATTCAACTTAGTTGACACGTTATTCAATAGAAAGTAATTTTCTTTTATATAATATTTTCTATAAGGAGAACATATGCAAAGTGCGATACAAAATGTAAATGAGTTAGTCAAAACGGTGGCTACTCTCGAAGGAAAGAAAAAAGATCTGGTTGTGGACACTTCCATAATACAGATGCACAAAACGGCTGATGGGGATCAGATAGAAATCCCAAACTATGGAAGGTTTTCTATAGAAGAACATGCACAGGGTCAGATTGCTTCTCGGTTAAATATTCCTAAAAGATTTTATGACAGCTTGCCACAAAAATCAGAAATGGCAAGAGTCAATCTGGTGAACACTTTGTGGAATGACGCACCAGAAAAAAGGCTGTTAAGATGTTTGACTGGAAACGATACTGTGAGAGCATATCTTTCTAATTCTTTCAGGTGTTACGATAACCTGGAAGTGTTGAGTGCAGTCATGCCGACTCTTAAAAACCTCTATAAGGAAGGAATCAAATTTACCGTTAAGGGAAGCGGTTTGACATCTCGCAAAATGTATCTACAAATTATTTTTGATTCTATGACTACTGAAGTTGTAGAAGGTGATGTAGTTTCTTATGGGGTAACTTTGACAAATTCTGAAGTGGGTGCAGGAGCATGGGATCTTTCAGAAACAGTCTGGAGATTAATTTGTCAGAACGGTATGGTGGGTAACTCATTAGTAAGAAAAACCCATGTAGGTTCTAAACTTTCAGAAGGTGATGGTGTTGCAGATTATTTCAAAGAAGATACTGTGAAAGCAGACATCCAACTGCAAGCCAAAAAAGTTAGGGATGTTTTTGAACATGCGGTAAACACAGGGAACGAAAGACTGGAAGGCATGGTTTCACCACTAAGAACAGCATCTGAAATAGTTTTGCCAGATCAAAAAATTGAAGTAGCGGAAGAAGTGACCAAGAGGTTTTCATTTACAGATGATGAAAATGGAAAATTAATTGAACAGATCATAAAAGGAGATGATCTTTCTGGAGACAAATTCACTGGTTGGGATCTCATAAACGGAGTGACTTCACTGGCACATTTCTCTTCAGACTTAGACAGGCAACATTACTTTGAAAATGTCGGTTCAAAGATAGCGAAATTTACAGAAAATGAGTGGGGAGACCTACTCAACTAAAATAAAAAAACAAGAGTCCCTGCATCAAGTGGGGACTCTTATTTTTAGGAGAAAATATTGGAAGATTTAAACACAGTAATAATTGAAGGCAGATTAACCAAAGAGCCAGAACTGAAATATACAAGCAGTGGTGCGTCAGTATGTAATTTGTCAATCGCAAATAATGAACGATGGTCACAGGATGGAGAGAAAAAAGAAGCCACCCATTATCTGGATTTGAGTGTGTGGGGAAAGGTTGGAGAGAACTGCAATACCTATTTAGTCAAAGGGCAGAAAATAAGAGTCACAGGAACTCTCAGGCAACAGAGGTGGGAAACTCCAGAAGGAGAGAAGCGATCTAAATTAGTTGTATCGAGTCAGCGTATTGCATTTGGTGACAAGCCAAAGGGTGAAGGTGGTTTTCTAGATGGACAGTCTTGAACTGGAGTTTGATCAGGCTTTTTTAAATTTTCAATTAAAATGCGGAAAGCCACCCAAAGACAAACAGTCAAAATATCACAAATATTCTTCTTTGGATTCTATTATTGATACGGTAAAACCTGCACTGAATGCGGAAGGGATAACCGTTCAGCAAGAGTCTTGCAGGGAAGGTGAGGATATGGTGGTTTATACTATTTTGAGATATAAGGGAATAGAAAGAAGATCCAAAGGATTTCCCATTCCTGTTAATGTTAATGGTCAAATGTCGGTGGCTCAAAGTGTAGGAAGTGATAACACTTATGGAAGAAGATATTCTCTTTCTACCTTCACTGCGGTTGTCTCAGATGAGGATCTGGATGGAGATTACAAAACGGCAAAACCTGCACCCAAGGGAGAAGTGAGAAGAAAAACCACAGCAAAAAAAATAGAAGAAGTGTTTGCAGGTGAGCAAACATTGCAACCGCTGTTGGAAAAAGGTTTGGCACTGGCAAAGAAATTTGAGAAACCAGAACAGCAAAAGTTCTGGGAAAACAATTTGCAGAAAAAGTTTGAAGCCAACGATGAAAAAAATTTGACAGCAATGATTGCATCCATTGAAAAACAGGTGAAAAAATGACCCACTGTCATTCTTGTCAAAAAAGATTTTCCCTGGAAGTACGATTCAGAATAAATAAAAAATGGTTATGCAAAAAGTGCAAAGGGTTTTTAAATGCATTGGTATGACAGAGAAGGGAAACCGCATCACAACGCACTGATGACAGATGCAAGGAAAGACAAATTACTTCCATCTGTTACTACTATTTTAGCTATTATATCAAAAGGAGAATGGCTTGATATTTGGCGACAAAATCAAACCATAAACCTTTGCACTTTATTTCCTAGAAAAACGCACGAAAAACCAGAAGACTATTTGGAAAGAATTAATATGGAGTGTGCATTAGAAAAGGCTTTTGTTTTACAGGTAGGAACTGGTGTTCATGCTTTGTGTGAGACTTATCTGGCAGACGATGCCACCGCACTGGAAAAAATAGGAACAAATGATGAGGTTTCAGAATTAGCTACTGAATCCTATGTTTCCAGTGATGTTGAAATTTTTCTGGATAGATATATGGAAAGTGCAGAAGGAGAAGGATTTGCTGAAGAAGTGGTGGTGTCTCCTTTTGGGTTTGCAGGAACAGTAGACTATTTCTGGGTAAATGAAAAAGAAGTTTTTGTGAGGGATTTTAAAACGCAAAACGTGAAACGCAACGCTAATTTTTATTATGACTGGTTGCCACAGTTGGTTGCATATGCGGTGGCAATTCAAAAACTAAAAAGTAATAATTTTGTAGAGTTGTTTTTGGCATCCGCAGACTTGAGGTCTTTAGTAATCAGCACTGGAGCAGTGCAGGGATCCTGGGAAAAAGTATGGACATTGAAAGCCAAGGTGAAAGCATGGAAAGTTTTTCAATCTGCTTTTGAACTATGGAAAGTAAAAAATGATTATGATCCTGCATGGGTTGAAAAATGAAATTTTCTAAATGTTCAGTAAATATTCCAACTGGTGCTTTGTCTTTGGTAGTAGAAGGACTATCTGCAAAAGAGTTGGCAGGAGCAAAAAAACTTGTGAAAAAAAACAAAGATTTTACTGTGACTGTTGATCCCTGGAGTGAAAAAAGATCCACCATGATTTCTTCAAGATTTCATGGATGGATTACTTTTATTGCCAGAGAGTCAGGAACAGCAAGGGACGAAGTCTATATAATTGTGTTAAAAAAAGCCATTGAAATTGTTGCAGATGGTGGAAGTCCTTATCCTTATGTTATCTACGATGAAGTTGCATTTCCTTATTCTACAAGGAACAGAACTAACAAAGAAATGATGACTGCTTGCTTTGCTTGTGAGATGGTAGCCAGTGAAGAATTCGGAATAGGTGAGCTTCCAGAAACTTTTCCGGAGGTTGACAGCTAATTCAATTGCTATTAGTTTTGAAAGGAAAATGAAAAGAGAAATAAGGGAGAAAGCATTCAGAAGAAATCCTATGTGTAAAATAGCAGAAAGCAAAGGAATTATAATAAAAGCTACTGAACTTCATCATGCACGAATTCATGACACAAAGTGGGGAAGAAGAAAATATCCGCTGTTTATGGATTCTCTTTTTAATCTTGTTCCAGTTTCTCATGATATGCATATGGTGCATGGATCGTGGGGAAAATGGTCAGAAGCAAGATGTGCAGTAGTAGAAAGGGGGTTGGAAAGACACGAAAAACACAGGCAGTTTTTGTGTGGGTAATAGACCGAATGTTAAAAGTCAGGGAGAAAAAATAATCAAAGAGGTGAATTTGCTTTTTGAAATTACAACGGTTGAAATAGGTGAGGTGGAAATAGAATTATTAAAAATCATTGAAGAGTGCGTCCATTGTTTAGAAGCACTCCAATTGGGGAAAAAAGCGGAGCAGATCCAATTGGAAAAGGGAAGATTAAGAAAAAAAAGATGAAAAACAAAATATGGCAAAAACAGGACATTGAAGGTGATGCTACTGCTTTTAGTCAAGAGGAGATAGAAATGATAAGAATCAGAAACAAGCTGAAGAAATTTTCAGAGGCTATAGACTTAGTGCAAAATCATGATATAGGAACAGAATTTAGAGAAGGCAGAATAAAAGCAGGACTAACACAACAGCAGTTAGCAGATGAGAGTGGAACAACAAAAAGTCTTATTTCTAAAATTGAAGCCAATGTCAGCAATCCAAGTAGTCAGCTTTTAGAAATTATTATCCGAGCATTAGAGGAGAAATAGCAGAGGTGAAATGTGAATTTATATCAGGAAATGGGAAGATTTGTTGCCATTCCAGAGGGTTTTTTGTGTGATGATATTACGCTGTTATCGAAGATGATTTATACAACAATGATGGCTTTTACTGATAAGGATTTTAAGGCTTTTCCTTCAATGGAAACCATAGCAAAAATCTTGAGAACTTCCAGACCAACAGTAATAAAAGGAGTTGAAGAACTGGAAAAATCAGGATGGATTTCAGTAAAAAGAAGCGTTGGTGGGCATAATATATATCAATTAAAAACAGCAAAAAAGGGTGAAAATCTTCATCAAATATCAGACTTTACCAGTAAAAATTCTTTACAAGGTAGTAAAAATTCTTTACTGGTAACCAGTAAAAATTCTTTACAGGGTAGTAAAGATTCTTTACAAGTACCTGTAAAAATTCTTTACACTAACAAGATAAGAAAGAATAATAAGCTAGATGGGGTGTCGAGTTCAGCGATTGAAGTAATCGAAAGTCTGAAAACATTGTCAGGAAGAAAGAGACTGCAACCAACAAAAAACACTCTTGCTCCTGTCATTGCAAGACTGAAGGAAAAATATTCAAAAGAAGACTTGTTGCATGTGGTGGAAGTAAAATGTGAAGAATGGAAAGATGACGAAAAAATGAAACAATATTTGCACCCTGCAACTTTATTCCGCCCAAGCAACATTGATAAGTATTTGGCACAGGAAAAGAAAAACGCAGTGGGCAGAACAGAAAAATGTGAGTGTGGCAGTTTGGATTTTATTGGCACAGGAGAAAGAAGGAGATGTATGGAATGTCAAAAACTATTAGTGAATTAACTGACCAAGAGTTGAAAACAGAAAAGGAAAATTTGACAGGATCAAGAATAGAGGGAGTGACTGAAGCAGATTATTTCCTGGGGTTGTTGCTCAAGTTTGAGGACGTAAGAGCAATTTATCTGGAAAAAATGACAAGAGATATTTTTCCAGAAAACAGGCAACAGGTTTTGTTTGATATCATAGAAAAACTATGGATACATGGATTGAAGGTTGAAACCCAATCTATCTGGCAGGAGATATTACAAGACACAGAATTAGGATGGGGTATTGCCTGTCCAGTTGGGTGGTGGCTATCTTTGGCGGATGAGTGTTTCAGTTGGGTAAATGCAGAATATTATTTTAATAATTTATTAAAACTGGCAAAGAAGAGAAAATTGAAAGAAGTTTTGGCACAGGCTAATAGTGAAAACTGGAGTACTGATAAGCTACAAGAAAAATTAAGAGAAGCAGAAACACCAGAAAAAAAATATGCAGATAGTGCAGAAATGGCACTGGTTACCACTGGAGCAATTGATTCTGCGATAGCTAGGGGTGAAGGTCTGGGTGGGACGATTTCTGGCATTAGAAAACTGGACAAAATGCTTGGTGGTTTTAAACCGCAGGAACTAGTGGTGGTGGGTGCAAGACCAAGCGTGGGGAAAAGTGCTTTTGGTTTGCAGGTTGCAATCTATGAAGCATTACACAATAATTTAAAAGTTGCCTATTTCAGTTTGGAAATGTCATTAAGTGCGGTAGGTATGCGGATTGTAGCAATGCAAAGTGGAATAAATTCAAAACAGTTTTCACAGAATCCTACTCAAGAACATGTGGAGTCGGCACACAAGGTGCTACAAAATATATATAACACCCAACTTTATTTTCATTGTGGGTCAGTAAGTATTTTAGAAATTAGAAAAATGTGTAAAAAGTTAAAGTATCAGCATGGTTTGGATTGTGCTGTAATAGACTATATTGGTTTGGTTGCACCGACTGATACCAGAGTGACCAGAGTGGAGCAAATATCAGGTATCACGAGAGGTCTGAAACTTATGGCAGATGAACTGAATATTCCTGTACTGGCATTAAGCCAACTGCGGAGAGAGAGTGAGCAGGAAAAAAGGTTGCCAAGGCTATCGGATCTACGAGAATCAGGATCTATTGAACAGGACGCAGACGTTGTTCTACTGATTCACAGGGAAAGAAACAAAATCACTGGAGACTTAGAAACCCAGGGAACATTGCAAGTAGCAAAACAGAGGAATGGTGAAACTGGATCAATGGTTCTTGGATTTAATCACGACAGAGTGTGCTTTGTGGAGAATTTTTAAATGGCTACACCATCAGTACTATCAAAAAATTACTTAGAAAAAATGGGATGGAAATCAGGAAAAGTGGAAAGATATGTGGCACAAGTACAAAGATTTTTTGATCTTTTTGGATTCATTGATATGGTGGCTATTCATAAAGAATTTGGATTTCTTGCAGTACAGACAACAGGTGGTGGGAATGGTTCTGCAAGAGTAAAAAAAATTCTTGCAAATGCTTCTGCTTTTTCTTGGCTACAAGCAGGTGGAAAGATAGAGGTTCATGACTGGAAATTAAAGAAGTCATCAGGAAAAGTAGAACCAAAAATTTATCACATTACTTTGAAAGATTTTCCAGAAGAAACGAAAAAAGAAGCAGAAAAGATTGGATGATATGGTTTTGGTTTATTTGTGTTTTTAGTTACGGCTTAGTTGCATTGTTAATTTTTGTGATTCTTAGGAGTCGTTGACTCTGCAAAAAATTTTAGATAAGGAGAAATATTTTATTGTTGCACCCTTGCAGGGTCTATGCCCTGCAAGGTTTTTTGTATGTATAAATTAAAACATTTAGCAGAAAACAATGGGTTTTTGTGTGAGTTCAACTTACAGAAGTTTTTTAGTAACCAGGTAAATTTTGACGAAAAATACAAGGAAAGTAAGCCATGTGCAATAAAAGCAGAATACAAGGTGTCTGACAAACACAACGATTATTGGATGTGCAGAAAACATCTGTATTCTCTTTTTCCTACTGTATGGGAAATATTAAAAAGAGAAGAAGATCAAAAGACAAGAAAAATAACAAGGAATAAAACATGAAACTTATGATCGGACTGCAAGCGAGAATGGGATCAACAAGACTGGCAAATAAAATGCTAAGACCAATAGGCAGAAACCCTATGTTTCATGTAATGGCTAAAAAATGCATGGACTTGAAATTTTTGTTTCAAGGAGAAGCGGAAGTGTCAGTGGGTTTGTGTACTACCAGAAAAAAAGAAGATGATGTTTTAGTGGATTGGGCAAACTATTTTGAGTTTGATGAAATTATCCGAGGAGAACCACTTGAAATGATTGATCAGTATTTGGATTTGTGTAATGGGGACTATGACTACTGTATGCGGATTTGTGGAGATCAGCCATGTTTAAATTTGTCTATGGCAAGTGATTTGGTGGAGTCGATGAAAAAAAATATGGGGTGGGATTATTATTCATTTTGTACTGCTGAAGGAATTCCTATTATGCAAACAAAAGTAGGTGTGGGAACAGAAATTTTCAGTGTATATAAACTGAAGCAAAAAGTGGGACAAAACGAAAACTGGATTGACCACAAAGAACATGTGACTTCATTGTTTTATCATCAAGAATCTTTGGATAATGTTTCTTTTTTGAAATTGCCTCCCATAATGTCAAAAATAGCCACAGCAGTGGATTCAAGAAAAGATATAAAAACAGTGAATAAATTAATTAAACATATAAACAGGTTGGATTTTAAAATTGAAGGGAGCAAAACAAGATCATGGATTAGCGAGCTTTCAGCAATAGCCAGATATTTTGCTAATGAGAAAGAAATAATACCGAATAATTATGATGGCAGAAAATATGAGTGGAGTGAAGAATGGGAAAAGAATCAGTATATATAATTGCAGAAATAGGTCAGAACCATCAGGGAGAATTTGAGACAGCTTCAAAGTTAATTGATTTGGCTTCCCAAAATATCTATCACGAAGGCTATGAACTGAAAAAATGTGACGCAGTAAAATTCCAAATTAGAGATTTGAACCATGAACTCACTGTGGAAGCATGGCAAGCACTGTATAGAAACAAAAACAGTTTTGGTGAGACTTATGGACAGCACAGGGAATATCTGGAATTAAGTTTAGATGACTACAGAAAATTAGCAGTGCAAGCGAGAGAGAAAGGATTGGAAGTGGTAGTGACTATTTGCAATCCAGGTATAGTTGATGAAATAGCTGAGAAAATCAAACCAGACAGATATAAAATCGCATCAAGAGACATCACAAACATTCCACTAATTAAAAAAATAAGCACACTAAAACCAAAGCATGTGATTTTCAGTTCTGGTTTTGCATGTACTGATTCTCTTAGCGTGGCTTATTCTTATTTTACAGAAGCAACAAAAAGATCCATCCTCTATTGCGTGTCAGAATATCCAACACAATATGAAAAACTTAATTTTGAACAAATAGATGTTTTGAAAAAAAGATTTTTTGGCATCGTTTCAGTAGGATTTTCTGATCATACTTCTGGTGTTTTAGCTCCTGCGGTAGCGGTGGCACATGGTGCAGAACTTGTAGAAAAACACATAACCTTGAATCGGCAAATGAAGGGATCAGATCACGCAGGGTCTATGGATTCCGAAGGGTTTAGAAGATGTGTAAGAGATATAAGAAACACAGAAAAAATGATTGGTGGGTCACAAAAATTCACATTGAGAGGTAATCCTGTTTTTGATAAAGAAACGCAAAAAAAATGGAATGTCATTGGCAGGTCTTGTGCATATAAAAAGGATATGGAAGAAGGTGAAAAACTTTTAGAAAAAAACATTGTCATGATATCTCCACCATCTGGAATGGATTTTGAGAAGGTAAGAAAAGACTACATAGGAAAGCCAGTCTTGATAAGGGTCAAAAAAAATGCAACTATCAAAGACTCACACTTCACCTTGGATGATAACAAGGTTGGGCAGGGATAGTCTTTTACCTCCTTTTTTTAGCTATCCCTGCTCTTTTTAAGGAGTTGACAATGGATTTTGTTTTAAGCATCGCACTAATAGGAATTGGGTTTTTTCTTTCAGCACCAATAATAATTGTAATTAGTAGAGTAATTGAAGAAGAAAAAAAACGCAGGTATGAAGACGCACGACTAAGAGAAATACAAGGATACCCACCAAAAAGAAAAAAAAGATGATAAAAACAATTATTTGTCTTTGTGCAGGAAGTGTAGTAGGTGGCAGTTTGATTTCTGTTTGGTGGTATCTGGGAATCATTCAACCACAAGTGCCTTCACCAACAATAAACAAAGCCTTTTATTTATTGATCCAAACTCCGAGAGAATGGATTGCCTATTTTATGACATTTTTATTTGTAGCGTTAATAATAAGTTTTATTTCTGGGAGATTAATTCTATATAAAAAAGCCTATCAAAGAGCAAGTGAAATTCTACCTGCAAGAACCAGAAATGCGTTTCATTGGTATAAAGGGAAAGCGATTGAAATGGAAGGAATAGCAGAGCAAGCAAGAGCAGAAAGAGATGAACTGGCATCTATAGCACAGGATTTCCATGATCAACTTGTTGCAATCGACACAGTAAGAACAAGTAGACCAAGGAATGAAATCATCCAAAGAAAACTGCTAAAGTTTGCGGAGAAAGAAAAACCACTGATCCTTAAATATCCAAGAGAAAAAGAAGTAAGCAACAAATAAAAAACTGGTGGTGTTTTAACCATCATTCACAGTAAAATCCAACCACAAAAAAACCAGGTTGAACTCAGCATGGAAAAAGTTTTATACTTTGTTCATGAATCCACAAAGAGAAACAGCAACAGTTATTAGGCAGGAAATTATCTGCACTCATGGTGAGGAGCATCAATTAGTTCTCATGGGTGGGGGGAGATCCTTCTGCAAGATTTGCAAACGATTAAAACCAAAGGCAGAAATTGAAACCAGATAGATCGAAAGTCTATGACTATAGGTGGAGAGCTATCAGGAAAAAATTTCTGAGCAACTATCCTTTGTGTGTTCGTTGCGGTCATGAAGCCACTATGATTGATCACATACTTCCAGTGTTTGAAGGTGGAACTCATGATGAAAGAAACCTACAGTCAATGTGTGTTATTTGTCATGGAGTCAAGACCAGGAAAGACCTCAGAAGGAGAAAACCAGAAACAAAATTACCAGATGAGGTGGTGTCAGTTACTGAGATAGAAAAAAAGAAGTTCATCAGGGCATGGGGTAGGGGGAGTTGAATCTCTATGTCTTTTGGAGAGAA
>VTLG01012917.1_pt1 | contig 33951 bp, 53 predicted proteins | sample 4694571 | NCBI WGS metagenome assembly VTLG01 (sample SAMN12604809, study PRJNA352737) | marine metagenome | biome: ENVO:00000447; feature: ENVO:00000209|ENVO:00000569|ENVO:01000036; material: ENVO:00002151; isolation source: viral sequences binned using virsorter ...
TACATCCCAATTATTTACTATTGCATTAAAAAAATCTAAATCATCTTGTCGTATTTTTTTACCTAATGTAGTATTTTTAAAGTTATCAGCATTAGTACCAAACGCACCTTTAAATTTACTCATATCAGACTGAAAATCTAAACCTGTATATTTTTGAATTTTATCTGTCATTTGATTGTATAAAATAAAATCATTATATAATTGTCCATATATCTGAACAGCACCTTTATAATTCGATATAGTTTCATCAGCAAAACCTACTTGTAATTGTAAAACAATATCTTTAATATCCTCATTAATATAACTATATCTATCATCCATTTTTTCATAAATAGTTTCTAGCTCATTATTAGGTAAATCTATTATTTGAGCTAATGGAACAACTTCATTTTTGCCTGTTTGTAAATAAATAGATGATGTAATATTACTACCTAACAAATTGTAATTTTGCAGATTAGAAACAAACTGTTCTTGTATATTATTTTTTAGTTCTTGAAGCTCTTTTGTTTGTCCTTCACTCATAGCATTTGCTAATTCAATTTGACTTATAGATAATTTTAATTTTTCATTTTCTAATTGTATATCTAATATTTCATTGTTTTTATCTCTTTGACTTTTCACAAATTCCATATCTTCTACATCTAGATTTAATTTATCAATTTTTAAATTACCTTCTTTATAGCTTTGTTTTAAGAAATCTGGTAACATATCTAATTCTAACTGTTCTTTCTTGTTTTTCATTTCTAAAGATTTAATACGAAGACTAGTTTCAGGGTCAACACTATATGCTCTTATACCTTGTCTTTCTGCTTCTGTCATAGCATAATCAGGATTACTTTTTTGTTGATTTAATATATAATTATCAATTTCAAGATCAGATGCAATCCCATCAAATTTACCTAAAGAATCAATTTGAGAAGCAGTAATAGTTTTACCTTTTGTGTAATCACCAATAACTTTATCAGTTACAGCTATATTATCTGAAAGAACCCCTAACTGTTTATTCACTTCATTTAAAGTTAAATTAGTTAATGCTTTTGAACCTGTAGTTCTATCTTTTTCAGGTATTTTATCTAATGCAATATCTGTTAAACCTACTTGTTCTAATTTATTTAAATTTTGATTATACTGATTTACTTGTTCGCCTAATAAATTTAAATTAAAATCTAACAACTTATCTTCTCTTTGTTGCTTTCTATCTAGTTCTGCTATTCTTAAATCAACGTTTCTAGAGTGTGCATCACCTAATAATTTAGTTAAACTTAATAACCCAGCTATAGCTTCTTTTGACATTATTTACCTTCCTTATAAGTATTAACCTTACTTTTGTTATTAAAATATTTTCTTTTTTGTGCTTCTGCTCTTCTTACAGCTGCAGTACTATCTGCTTCAAATACATTTTGAGCTTGTTTTTTCAGGTATCTTTCTGTTAATCCACTAAGTTTTTTAGGTATATTTTTAATATTCTTTTCCCTAGTTTTCCTAGCCTTTTCTATTCTTCTCTTTTTTTGAGACTCTATAACTTTTAATTTATGTTCTTTTGATACTTTATTCATATTTACCCTCTTAATGCTCTATCTAATCTTGTAAGACCTGCATAATCATCAGTTTGATCATAACTATATCCAGTAGCAGATTGAAAGTCTCTAAGTATTGCTCTTTTTCTTTCTTCCATTTGATCTATAAAACTTCTTTCAGCTTGTCTCTGTTGAACACCTAAACCACTAAATTCAGTTTTATATCTACTTAATAAATCTTTAAAAATAGCACTTGATTCATTCTCTCCTGATGTTTGTAAACCGCTTCTACCTGACATTTTAGCTAAATTAGCAGACAACTCTCGTGCTTTTTGTCTATAGGTATCTCCTAAATTTTCATATTGAACACCAAATTGTTCTGATAATTCACCACCTGGACCTAAAACTTTTTCTGCTCTTGTAGCTAAGCCACCAAGTGTTTTACTAACAGCAACTTTACCAGCTCTAACTGAATCTGAATGTCGCCCTGTTCCAAATAATCTACTTAACCAACTCATTTTTTCTCCTTATACTAAATTACCAGCACCAAATAATGTTGCTAATCCTGCTAGTATTGGTTGCTGTGGACCAGGAACTGCACTTGCAACTCCTAAAACATTTGCTGCTGTTGATGTTAATTGTTTCCCTTGTTCTGATGGACGTACATTACTAGATGACATTTGACCAATATTTTGTACTAATCCAAATACTGATGAAGCGGGACCTAAAATATCTGCACCTTTACTTATTACATCCATAGCTCCAGATGCATTAGGCATATATTTAGTTATACCTTCTCCAGGAGCTGTCATGTTTTTATATTGAGTAATATTTTTTGCAGCTGGACTATATTTTGTTATATTCTGTGCACTACCTTGAATAGGTAAATTTTGTCCTAAATTTTTCATTAAACCATCTCCTGATCCCATTTTAGAAAAGAATCCAGATTTAGATATAGGTTCATCTAAAAATCCAGGGAAATCAAAATCTTCAGCTCCAAAAAAATCTACCATTTCACTTTGTTCTTGTAAAACATCTAAATATTCTTGTGTTGGTGCAACTCTCCTGCTTGCAGGTAAAAACATATCACCTACAAAATTACTAGTTTTTTCATAAGCATCAAATTGTTCTCCTGTAAAAGGGTTCTCTAATTTTTCACTTAATAAATTTTTTGTTTTAAAAGAAGCGTCAGTTAAGTATGCATCATAAAGACTACTGCCAGCTTGCCTAGCTAACTCTTTGAGCATTTCTTCTTCTTCTCTACCTTGTCTAGCTCCATAAAGAGCTGCGTCTAATCCTGTATAATCCATAATTTCTCCATTTTTTATAATCCTGAACTACTGTCTAATATAAGTTCTACTGTAAAATTAGTATCATTTGCATCATTAGTTGGGTCAAATGATATTGCAATAATGTCACCTGCACTAAATGTATTGCTACTTAAAAAATCAAATTTATAAGGTGTATCATCAGTGGTCATATCTACTGTTATTGATGAAGTTGCTGTTGCGTTTGGAGCTTCTGTACCTGTTGTTGATTTATGAAAACCTACAACTGTAGAGCCACAAGCCTCTTCACTTCTACATATAACATAATTGAGAGAGCCATCATAAGGTGCAACAAAACTACAATGTTCATTTCTACCCGCTATAGGAGTAAGTTCTATTACATATCCTGTTAAAGGTAAAAAAACTTGTTGTCCTGCTGCATAACTAAAATTAAATCCTCCTCCAATAATGTGTTTAAAAGTAGTGCCAGAACATGCACCTGCACTTGATGTAACTGTACCTAGAAATCTAGCATTTCCAGAATTATCTACATTAAATTTACTTGTACCATCAACCTGTTGGTCAATAAGATAAATTTCATCCCAACCACCTACATTTTGTTCAGTTAAATTTGTTTTTATCATTCTATATTTCTGAGTTCCTAAAGAACCTGCAGAAACATTTAAATTCTGTGTAGCACTTATTAATTTGTCATCAGTTGAAGCACTGGTTAATGAAGGACCTGTTATTGTTGCATCTTTTTCCCCAACAATAGAACCTGCAAAAGTTGCAGTATCATCATCACCTACAGTTATAGATGTTCCACCATCATTAGCTTGTATAAGTCCGCCACTACCTAATTTTAAAGCTCCAGCAACTGCAACATTTTGATCTGCATCAATAGTAATTGTATCTTCACCATCACTATTTTGTATAATATTGCTAGAAAGTTTTACTTTTGGCACTAATACTATACCTGTGTTTGGATTAAAACTAAAGTTAGTTGCATCATCTTGCAACGCATTAGATCCATCATGAAATACTATTGGTTTATTTGCAGCATCGCTGTTATCAGTTACAGTACAAGTTGAAGCAAGAGTAGCTGTAGCAGCATTACCTGTGCAAGAACCTGAAGAACCTGATGCGTTACCTGTTACATTACCTGTTAAATTACCTGCAAAAGCAGTAGCAGTAACTTTTCCTGTTGAAGGGTTATAATGAAAATCACCATCTGATTCTAGCCCAACATTACCTGTAGCTGAAGCATTTTCTATAAATGGTATTAAATTATCTTCATCAGTATTTTCATTATCTGCAACTGAAATATGATCAGAATTAGTAGCATTTGTTGCATTTGTTACAGTTACACCTGCAATAACAGTGTTTAATGCAGTACCACCAACAGTTATAGCATCAGCTTCTAAAGTTCCATTAATATCTGCATCTCCTTCAATATCTAAAGAATCTGCATCAACTTCACCTGTTACAGTTATGCTATCAACATATGCGTCTTTAAACCTTTCACCAGTAGTTCCTAAATCTATATCACTATCAGCTTTAGGACCAAACATATTATTAGTTAAATATACTTGATTAACATCATTAGTTTGAAAGATTATTTCATTATCTGTAGCAAAGTTAATTTCATTATGTGTATCACGACCAACTCTTAAACTTGTGTTTATAATTGATTGGATAGTAGTTTGGTCATTTTCTACAGCAAAAGATCTATTAGCAGAAATATCACCACCACCACTAATACCATTACCTGCTGTTAAAGTTACAGATGTATGATTAATATGTTCATTAGCAACAAAATTATTTAAACTATCATGATCAATCTCTGCAGGAACTGCAGTTGCTGTTATAGTTGTACCACTATTTGTTACATTAACACCACTGCTACCTAATATAGAAAAATCAGCAGAACCACTAGTATCTTCAGCTTTACTTCCACCACCTGAATCTGTAGTTATTGATACACCTGATATAGCACTTATATCACTTAAAATTTCTGAACCTGTTCTAAATTTAACCTCACCACTATCTAATACTAAAAATTTGTCTGTGTCTCTATTTGTACTTACAACTTCTTTTAAATATAGTCTATTAGTTGATTTATCAATTTTATTCAGTTTTCTACTATAAACAGCACCATTGTATTTGATATAAAAAAATAAACCTTCTTCTGTATTTCTTATAGTAAGCTCATTTTCTTTTAAGTCAATAGACGATGGCTTACCATTCTTAACAGAAATCTTATTTTGTTTTTTATCTTGTAATATTCTTTCAGTACGTTTCATTTTATAGTTTTCAATCTATATATTATAGTAATATCTTTTATTGCAAATGTTTGTCCTACTACCCCAGATGCTACTAATCTAAAACTATATATATTATTAGCTTGAGAAGAAACAGCAGGTTTTAATTCAGCAACATGCCATTCTTCCATATTTGCAGCAGAACTTTTATCTGCAAGAGGACTGCTATCTACATTACCATCATCAGGATTTATAAATTGAAGTAAATCATTTGCAGTATCAGTTTCTCCATTAACAGCATACATTAATAATAAGCTGCTTGCATTGCCTTTATAAGTAACCTTTACATTATATATTTTCTTTTTTAAACCTGCAGCCCCAAAATCAATATCTTTTGATGCATATTGTATAGTTTGGTTTGTACTAGATGTATCGCTCCATTTTAAAAACAGCTCTGTTCCATGCATAAAAGTAACATCGCCATTAAAATCTATTGCAAAATTTGTTCTATTAACACTATCTGTAATAACAGTACCGTCAGGTGTAGTGTTAGCAAAACTCCAACTTTGTGTAGGGAAGTCATAAATAAATAATTCACCCTCACTAGTACTTGTGCAATCTTTTAAAACCATTACTTGCCTTTTTTTAGGCAAATATGTTATAGTAGAATTATCTGTAGTAAAAGATTCCCATTCATCAGTAGATATTACTTTAAGACCTTCTGGTTCTAATAAATTTAATATTTGTTCTCCATTATAAAAATAACATCCAAATCTATTAACCCATGCAACTCCAAAATCTGTTTTACATACAGCTGCAGGTATCAATACACCTTTATGTTTATGTGATGATTCTAAAAATTCATCTTGTGATATATTTATAATATCTAAATTATCTTTTTTATACTGCAATAATCTATCAGCATGTTCTTCTAATTTAACAATTTCATCTCCATCAGCAGTAATAACTTCTATTTTTCTTGATTCAGGAAATACATCATATCTACCTGGTGGGCTTTTAAATATAGCATCTGGATAGTTTACACCATCTTGTTGTACATTACCTGCATAAACAACATTATTTGCAACAACTGCAGTTTTAAATTTAGCTGCAACATTCTCACTTTCGTTATATCCATTTCTACTTTCATAAGTTTGAATAATTGGTTTATATCTTATAACAGTTTTAATTCTTAAAGCAGATGCTGCAACTGAACCAGTACGAAACAGTTTTTTATATTCACTTTCTCCTGCGACTCTTAACCCTTTTTCTAAACGATACTCAGCTAACAAAAATCTTTCTGATGGAGATTGCTCAGTATTGTTATAATAGAAATTTATTCCTTTTATTCGTTTGTCTACTAACTGACCTCTGTTACTTATTCTAAAATCAAAAAATAATACTTTATCATCCCAAGGAGCATTTTGTTCATTATCATAAATGTCTCTACCTCTTGTTAAAGCACTTTCTTGTCCATTTTCATAAACGTAACTAACATAAACATAATATTTTTCATCAATATCATAATCACTTAGATCATCTCCATCATCTAATATATTCCAATTACCATCAAATCCTGTTCCATAATGTCCATTAGCAAAAAATCTAGTATTAAATGTAAATGATCCTGCATTACTACTAGGTGAAGCATTTTGAGTTCCATGATAAAATTTATTAGCGTCAGGAGTTGAATTACTACTATCACGAACAGGAGCTAACAGTGCTGTATCACCATAAACCCATTCATCTACATTCATAATACTTTCATCTTGTTCTGTGACACCATCTTCTGCTGTCAAAGATTTAACAGATGTTTTAACATAACCAAACCATTTACTATCATTATTATAAGATGCATCATAAACTCTTAAAGCACCATCTACAAAGTAATAAACAGGCTTCATGCCTGCTGTACTGCCTAAATCTAAAACAGCTGTTGATCCCCATCCTGAACCATTTGCTTGTTTAGAATATATAAATACTTGCGCAGCACTACTTGACTGGCCTAATGCAATATATCTTGCACCTGTAGTAGGAAAATTAGTAATAGTATATGCGTCACTAGAATCAAAACTGTTGTCGCTACCTCCAGATAATGTTGTAGTAATAGTAGTAGTTGTATTATCTGTTATTGTGCCACTACTTCCATCTGTTACATTTGTAATAGTAGCACCAATTAAAGCATCAGCAACCCAAGAAGCATTTGTATCAGTTAAGACATCACCACCTGAACTATCTGTTGATGTTGCTGTTCCTGATAAATCATCAGTATCTATATGACCACCAGTCCTATCATGGTTAAAATAAAACAATCCATATCCAGCTTCAACCGTTACATCAGGTGTACTAGTATTTGCTTCGTGACTTGTTACTTGTTGACCTATAACTCTAATCTTACCTAGATTATCAACCATAATATTTTGAGAAAGTGACTGTTGTTTCTCCATAATATTTCTAGGGTCAGTATTATTGTTTAAACCACCATGAAATTCATCTAATTTTAGTATTTGTTTAGGCATATTTACTTAACGTAGAGAAGGGGAGGATTTATCATAACACATCAATCGTAACAATAAACAAGGAACACACCTCCCCTTAACCACTAATCCTCTATTAAGGCCTCTTTGACAACTTCTTCCATAGATTCCCAAATAGCAGTAAGAATTTTCTCTTCTGTTTTTTCAGAAATAATTGGAATATCAACATTGTCATTCATTTTTTGAATCATTTTTTTCTTCATTTCGTCATTGAATATATATCCAGCAACTATTTTACCAAATCCAGACATTATTTTTTTCTCCTTTTTTTTACAGTTTTTTTAACAACAGGTTTTTTCTTAATCTTTTTCATACCCATTTTACCATAATTCATTTTACCGTAAGCCATTACAACTCCTCTATTTGTTTTTCACATTGTTTACACACAACAAAGTCTTTCTTTGGATGTGCCATAGATTCTAATTTCTCAATACGAGAATGCAGATCTAATTCATTTGATATTCTTTCTAAAACTAATATTCTTGATTCTAATTTTTTTGCTTTTACATCTAATTCATTATCATCAAATACATAAGCCATAACCTTATCTAACTTAAAATGTTTTGCTAACTTATTAGCAACAGTATTTATAACCATTTTTGTTAGCATCATAACTTCATTCCATAAATCTTTTTAAACATTAATACGCACATAATAATAAGCATAACGCTAGCAATATCAACAAAATGATTTCCACTATCTGATTCTATAGATCCTATAGGAGTTTCTATTTTTACTTTTTTAGTTTCATTCATCGTTCATACCACCTCTTTCCATCATTCTTAAAAACTTATCTTTTAAACCATTACCTGATAATCTTGCTATGATTTCTACTTGTGCTTTAAATATTCCATTTAATTTTTTTTGTTCCATTTGTACCAACTTCTGTTGATCTATTAATTTAATAATAATACCTTCCAACCTCTTGAAGTCTTGGTCTAACTCTGTCATTAGAGTTTGTTGTATGAATCGATTTTGTTTCCAAATAAAAAATCCGAATGCCATTGCTACTGCAACGGGTATTCCAAATTGTTCTAGTATTGTTAATATATCCATTCATTATCTCTTAATTTTAAATATAGGTTCTATTTTTTTATATAAATTATAACCTTCTCTATCAATTGTTGCTGTATCTACAGAATAACTTAAAGCTCTAAATAATTTTTTATAATCTTCTTTAGATAAATCATTTGGATCTAAATTATTAGCCCAGTTTAATCCACCATGTTTTAATAAAGCAACGTTTGTATTTCCGCTATTTTTAGCCCAATTTATAATATCAACAAATGCCCCTGCATCTTGTAAAGCATCAAATCTTTCTTGACCTTTTAATATAGTAGTTGTACCTTTTGGAACTTTTTGACTATTAGGTAACATTTTATTTAAGCTATCATCAACACTAACTTTAGGCTCAACATCATCAACATCATCAACACTTACTTTAGGTTTTGTGCTTACGTCAGGTTCTGAAATAACATTAGGTTCTACGCTAACATCAGGCTCTACACTAACACTAGGCTCAATACTTGCACTAGGCTCTACACTTACACTAGGTTCAACTTTAGAATCTGGTTCTGATACAAATGGTTCTTTAAATCCATCAGGATCAAGCGATGCAACTGGTATTTCCATAGGCTCATAATTTAAAGGCATTACACTTGCAGGATCAGCTACAGTTGCAGGTCCTTTACGAGTTGCCTGTGGTTCAGGAGTTGGTTCTGGTTCAGGGTCTACAGTACTATCTCTAAACTCACCCATTAATATTTTACCTATTCTTCTTAATGGTCTAGGTATATTAAACTTTGGTTTGTTTTTACCAACCTTCATTACTATATTGCCATCTGCATCTCTTTCATAATATTTTCTAGCCATAACTCTCCTAATCAAATATGTTATCTTTTAAAGATTCGTTTAAAACATCTAGCACCATATCTTTACCAGTTTCATTTTCATATGCATTAGCCATAGTTTTATCTACTTGTCTTACACTTATAATAGAACCATCTTTATCTAGTTCTATATTATAAATAATACCATTTTCTTCTATTTGTTTAAACATCTATCCCTCAATTAATTCTCCCCATAAAGAGGTTTTTCCATTTATCATTTGGATGATATGAACCGTAAATAAACCACCCTTATAAAAATCAACAATGGCAAAAGCATGAGCCCAATTAATTCTTCTATTAGCCAACCACTCATTAGACTTTGGCCCCATATCTTTTAAACATCCAATACTCCATGCACTTTTTGGTCCATCCATGTGAGTCATTGACATCTGCTGTAAATCGTGCCAATGCCCATACATTATATTGCAACCAAGTTTCCTAATATGGTTAGCAGTATGGTATTGACCACCATATTGATGGCCATGATAAAAGTATAATTTTCCAAGTTTAAGGTGCTTTCCAAACGGGACATATTTATACCCACGGTCAGAAAGCTTAACAGCAGAAGCAAATCGATACTTAGGAATATAGGGATATTTCTCAACTGCCATATTAAGCCAATTGTCATGATTACCCTCAGTAATATACTTTTCCTTACAACCCACTTTATCCAGTGACTCATCGATTTGATCCATTCCTTTATTAACATCTTTTATATCCTTATCAAAATCTTTTATTAAATACTCTAATGGTGGTGCTTTCTTTCTTTTAAATCTCCATGCACTAAATGCATGCCATTCTCCCACATCGCCTAAATCAACATAAGCATCTGGCTTAACTATTTCAATAGTTTTTTTAAGACAGTTGATAGCTTTTTGATCATGCAATGGAAAGTGTTTATCGGGAGTAACAATAACCCTTTTAACAACTCCATTATCCATATTAAGTTCCTTTTTAGTTTCATAATTATTTTTTAAGCTCTTTTCTAATTAAAGCAATTTTATATGCAAAGTATACTATAGTAATCAAACCAACGCCTAAACGTATCATTTCAGGCAAGAAATCCATATACTGGACACTTAGCCCTCCTGAGCCAATTATTGCTGATTTAAGGCTATCTACATCCATTATGATACACCTCCTACTATTTCACTCATCTCTTTTGCTCTATTAGGTGTTTGTTTAGCCCATTTACTATCTAACATTTCTACAGAAGCACTTTTAAAATCTTTATCTTTTAAATATGTAATTGTTTTTACGAATTTAGAAAAACCTGTTACACCTAGTTGATAACACATTTCCATAACAACATTTTGAATTGTTTTAGGCATAAATGGATACCATCCAAATTTAAGTTTTATTCTAGATTCTAAATCTTTTAGTTTTCTCTCTAATATAATATCACATATATCTTTATCTAGTTCTAAGTCCTTGATTGCAAAACCATATCCAATAGTATCTATACCAAGACTATCTTTATAGACTATTCCTACATAACCTTCGTGTTTTTTAATACTTTCTATTAAGTCCATATTATCTCCTATCCATAGTAACAAAGAACATGAACATCAGCATCTGTTGGAGAGCTCATTGTTATTTTTTTAAATGGACCATACACTAATGAACGAGATGTAAATTTGCATGCTGTCATATCATCACCTGTATGGGTAGTAGCTTCTATTGTGCAATCATCAGAAGCGCCTTTTCCTGTAACATAAAACGCTACAAAATTACCATCACCAGTATTACCTGCTGCTGTTAATTCTTTAAATCCAGCTTGACCTAATTTTGCATTGTTAGATTCTTGAACTGTATAATAGTTTAATCCGTATCCTTTTGCCATATTTACCTCCTGCTCTAAGCACTGGCTGTGCATGAATGAGCTTGTTTGTTAATTAATAATTTTTCATTACTGAGCTACCTTGCATTATGTAAGGGCCCCTTTTTCTTCCTGATCTTTCTTTTTCTACACACTTTTTAAATTCTCTCATATAATATTCTTTACCATCAATATCTCTTAAATCTTCTGCCATTTTTGCTTTAACATAATATACTACAGCATTACATTGGTATCTTGTTAAATCTAATTCAAAAGATTCATCTTGCATTGCATCAAGTTTATATAATGTAAACTGTCTTTTAAAAGCTCTATACATTACCCATCCATTATTGTTAGAATCATTAACCATTGAAGCAGCTGTTTCAACAAGAGTTCCATCGTTTAACGTATATTTATTTACTACTTTCAACGTATCATCTGTTGTGTATGAATTATCTAAAGAGAAAAAACCAACGTTTGAACTATTAATATCAGAAGCACCATCACCAGGATGATTATGAATGTAAATGTAATTATCAGCAGAAGAGTTATTTAAAAAGTTTCTATAATCATTAATAGTAGCTGTTAAATTTGACCCAAAAGATACTACTTCTTGATTAGTAAAGCCTATTTGATTAGCAACACCACTATCTGCTGAATCTCTTAATTTATTTAAAATTGCATCTTGTGGATTAAATCTGGTTTTTGTAGCTAAAACACCATACGCTCCACCTTCTTCTGAAATAGCTTTATCACTTAACTGATGTATACCAACAAAAGGCCCTTTATTCACATAAACGTAATCGCCAGGTGAAAATTTAGAACTTAAGTCTACTACACCACTTTCTCCATAAGTAATCAATACAAGATTTTCTCCATCTGATCCATATCCTAAAAATCTAAAAACATTATCATTTACAATTGAACCTGACGAATTAAAATTGTACCAAGGTGAATAACTGTACTCTACTTCTAAACCATCAGCAACTGCTTCAGTTGGACTTTTATATCTACCATAGTCTATAGCTGAAGTATCAGTTGTATCTTTTTGTACTACAGCAACTTTGTTACCTTTTAAATAATATGCATAATATTTAGATGCCATCTGTATCCTTTATAGCTGGTTCATAAACTGCTCTTGGTATAGATCTATAAGTTCCATCATCATTATCATGATCTTTGCATCTTATATCTGTTAGTTTTACCATATCATTAGGCAATTTATAAAATCTTTTATCTTGTTCTATATCAATTTTTACTACTCTTGTATGTGTTTCAGATATTAAATTTAATTCATCTAAAGCATCTTTTATATAAGCTATCGCTCTACCAGTTTGATCAATACCAGTTCTTTCCATAATTTCTTGTACTGTCATTATTCTTGTCCTCTCTGCGGTATAATTGATGATAATGCTAATTTATAATCTTCTTTTAAACTATTTAATAATGGAACTAAAGCTGAAACTAATTCTTGGTCCTCTTCTTGTAAAGATTGTACAGATAACTTAACTTCTATACATTTAATAGCTGTATACAGAATAACTATTGATACAGCATCTTCAGGAAAATATTTAATAGCATCATGGCTATAAAGTAAAGATGCACCACTACTATCAGTAGGTGTTCCATTAATATAGTATATTTTATATCTATTAGGATTAGCTCCTGGAGCAGGAAAAATATGTACTGCACCATCATCTGTAACCATGTAAGCTGGATTAAATTTAGAAGCAAACTCTAAAGAACTTTCATCAGTAACTCTTGACTGGCTACCTTGTTTAATTTGTCTTGCTTCTCTATAATCAAGTGCTGTACCAGATTCTCTTACAACAGATATTATTTTTCCACTATCTGCACTTAATGCAGCCTGTGTATCTGATAATGCAGATTCTCTTATAAAATACTCAGCATCAGCTGGTCTTGCATTTATATGTATATTAGTGTATTCATTTACAGCATCTTTTAAAAATTCTGTTACATCATCTTGTGAAGGAACACTACTTCCATCAATATCTAGTCCAGTAATTGCTTCAACTCTTGCTTCAAAAGTAGCCATTAATATTTAACCTTTTTGTTATTTTTTGTCATACTACCTTTAAGTGTTTTATTTGCCATTTTTTTCATAGCTGAACTTTGATTTTTTTCTGTCATAGCCATGTCGTATGCAGGTTTCATAAATTTTTTATATTTTTTAAAGCTATCATCAAAACTCTTTTTATTCATACCTGTTTTTTTATCCATCATAATCTTTTACCTACCTATGCATTTCTTACTTTTTTAGCTACATTTTTAGAATACTTTGCAGAAACTTTACCAGATTTCGTAGCTTTTCTTTTCTTTTTATTTTCTGCAGCTTTTTGACTAGCTGTTAAACTAGCTCTAACTGATTTTGGTAAATATCTACCTCTTTCAGATTTCGGTTTTTTTTCATCACCTTTTGTAATATAGCCCCATTTTTGAGCTGTCCAATTCTTTAAAGATTGTTGTGATTTTTTTAAAGCCATTATTTATAACCACCACCTTTAGCTTTATATTGTTTTGCTAACATTTGTGCTTTTCTAGCTGACCATACACCTGCTGGTCCACCTTTACTACCAGATTTAATTCTATTAAATAAATTTTTTCTCATAGTAGGCTTTGTATAATTACCTGCTTTATTTACTGTTGATTTTTTACCTCTTGCCATAGAACTCCTTAATTCTACCCCCCAAGAGAGAACACAATCTTGAGGGGCAGATTATTTAGTATTTAACTATTACGATCTAGTCGCTGTACCCGAAACAAAAATATTAGCTTCTAAAGCAACAGCATCCATAACATACCAATGAATACCATCACATACGAGGCTAATTCTATCTCCAGCATTAACTGCATTTGCAGAAGAATCCATTCTTAAAAGATCATCTGCAACAGTAGTATCATGTACTGCTCCCGCATCTAAACAAGCACCAATAATAAATTCAGCTGTAGAATCAGTGAAAATATCTAGGTCTTTAGTTGCTTCAGCATCTGCAGCAATATTAAGATGAAAGTGTACTTGCATCCCTCTATTACTATAAGCAGAAGGTAGTCTGAAAGAAGCTGTATTAGCTGAAATGTCTACAAAGTATCTATTTCCAGCATCAGCTGAAGTTAAGACAACTGTTTCAGCACCTGCAATAGCAGTACCGTCAGCAGCAGGTTTAATATGTTTTATAACACCTACTGAGTTATCTATTGCACCACCATCTTTGTTTTGTCCATATAAAGGTATACCCATTTATATATCCTCCTATACCCAGATAGCGTGAGTTTCAGGACAACACCATTCCATTCCCGCTTCTGTTAATATTTGATCTACTCTTCTGTCGACCCCAGAGTTTTCTAGTGTTTGTACACCTACGTAGACTGAAGTATCTCTATTGATACCATTACCAACTAATGGTCTATAAGCACAATATTTCATGTTGATACCTAACATTTTAACATTAGTACCATCAAGGTGGATATTTCTAGCCACATTCATGTCACCATATATTGTTGAAATAGTTGTAATATCTACACCAAACACTTTTTTCTTATCACTCATAGCAAAACTAGCTGAAGCATTTGCTGCATCAGTACCTACACCTGGTGTTGGAGCAGTAGTTCCACTACCTGGTACAACTGAACCTATATTATTAGCAAAGTATCCAGATAATTTATGTAGCCAATTATAAATTGCTGTAGAACAGAAAAATACAGTTGAACCAGCATTATTATATCTTGGGTCTAACATTGCTGACAAGTCTTCTAAGAAAGAATCTTGAGATTTAGTTGTAGGATCTAAACTAAAAGAGTTACCATAAGTTGAAATAAAGTCAACAGCACCTTGTGTAGTATTCACGCCACCTGTAGTAGCTTGAGTACCAAACAACATTGCTTGCTCAATATCAAATTTATGCTCCATTAATTTAGTTTTCCAAATACGAGCCCACTCATTACCTTCGTACTTTAACACAGTAGCTCTATCAGTATTATTCATAACTGCAGAAGTTTTGAATATCTGAGTTTGCCCATGTGAAGTACTATAAGGTTGATCTTCCCAAGTTTCTGGATAACCAGAACCTACACCGTGAGCAGAACCTACAACGTAACATTTATATGCTTCTAGGTCTTCTTGAGACTTAGCTACAGTGCCTGCAGCTATAGAGCCTGTACCTAAAACACCATTTACATTAGGGTCCATAAACTCTACAGAAGAACCAGCTGATTTAACACAAGTTGCATTAACAATTGCGTAATTTGCTGTATCTAAATCTACAGAATTTATTTTCCATAACTCATAATCAGTTGGAGTTCCACTTGTATCACCAATAGCCAATTTAATAATTTGACCTGGTATAAAGAACTTAGGTTGTGTGCCAGTTGAACCAGCAGCATACTTTAAAGTTTGACCAATTATATTTTGAAGATTACCTTCAAAGTTATAATCAGTAAAAAACTTAAATGTATACACACTTGAACCTGCAGTTGCAGAGTGATCAGTATCTGATTGAGTTGCTGGAAGAGCTCCAGCACTTGCATCAAATGCTGCTAAGTATGCATATCTTTTTGAGTAAGATGATCTTTGTTCAGTAAATTTGAACGTAGGGTCATCTGTTGGTTTTTTTGAAACCATGCTCACGAATCTAAAAAATGGATCCTGAGCGAGTGCTAATTCTGAAATGTAGTCACCAAAATTATACTTTCTACGTAACGCACCAGTATTAATTGTAGACTGCGTTCCAGTCAGAGCACTATGATCTTGATCAGAATATAAAGCGTTACCGCCTATAATATTACTATCCGCCATTTTATCTCCTTAACGTTTTAAATTAAGTTCGGATAGAGTAAAAAATTATCTACCCAAACAAGTTATCTACGCTACTGTCAAAGCCTAAAATGCTTTTGAAGACATTTCCATCTTCAGAAACTTTTTCACCTTGACTGTTAGCTCCACTAGCAGATGTAGGCATATTACGTACATTTTTCATTTGGTTGAGCATTTCTTTTTGTGTATTCTGAGCAACATTAGCAGCAGTTTTATCTTTATTTAAAATAAAGTTTACATCGTCTAAAGTCATAGTATGTTGTTGTGCTCTTGCTTTAAAATCAGCAAATTGCTCTTCAGTCATATTATGTTTCTTTTTAAATGCAATTTCTTCTGATTGCCTTTCTTTTTGAGCAGCTACTTCTAAAGACCTTTGTTGTTCTTGACTTACTAACTGACCTACTCTTTGTTGGACTAAACCGTCAACGTGAGCATTCATTAATTTAGCACTATCAGAATCAGGGTCTGTAATTGCTTCTTGTTGATCAAAAATAAAATCTTCATCAAGACCTAGTTGTTCTTGAATAGATTTTGCAGGTGCTCCACCTTGTGTCAAATAATTACGAACATGTTCTACAAGTCCACTATCATTTTTCATAGCATCTAAGACAGGTACAAACTGTTCAACTTGTTTGTATCTATCACGCCATTTAACCGCTTCTCTGCTACTATCAGCATATCTTTTTTCCCAGTCTGTGCGATTATTCGACTGTGCCACATTCTTGGAGCCATCGTCTTTATTAGCGTGGGTTACCTGTTTAGGGGCCACTTCTTGACTTTGGGTTGCCTCAGTGTCTGTTATTCCGCCATTTACTTGGCTTTCAAGTTCATTAAAAAAGTCCTCAGAGCCTGAGTCCATAGGATTTGTTGAAGCTTCATCAAAATTATCAGCTTGCATTCCTATTTCAGGGTTACCTTGGTTGTCTTTCATAATTACTCCTTTTTTCTAGTTTATAGTTTATTCATTTTCAGATGTCATTTCCAAGCTTTTTTTATTATTTTCTGTATTTTGACTAATTTCTCTCTCCATTGCTCGTGCATTTCGGATCATTTCATTAGATACAGAATCAACATTATTGGCTAATACATTAGAAAGTACTTTTAGTTTTGCTTCATTTCTTGAACTTTCTTTTTCCATACTAGCTTTTACTTGTTCTTTCTTTTTGTTTATTTCAACATCAGCTTGCATTACTTTTCCTTTAATACCAGCTTGAACAAGTTGTCTTTCTAATGTTTCTATTGTTCCTTCTTTATCTTTTATTGCTTGTGATAAAGATTGTATCTGACCTTGTAATTGAGAATATAAAGACTTACGTTGAACAATCTTTTCTTTATTCCTAATATCTGTTTCAGCAAGGACTGCTACATCATCTATAACACCCATGCTCATTAATTGTTTTAATTCTTCTAAGTATGCCCATCTATTTATTGGTAATGTAGAACCAGATAAAATTCTTACATCATATTTCATAGATGATATATCCATACTTTTACCTATTGCTTCACCCATATCATTATAGATAGGAATGTTTATTTCTTGATCTTTTCCTTCTTGTATAGCATTAGGTTGTATTATTCTAAATCTTTTATTGGCTGTATATGTTGCTTGACAAAATTGTAAGCATACTATACCTAACTGCCTTAAAGCTGGTTCAATAGATGTATTCATCCATTGTTTTATTCTACGAGTTCCATACTCATCAAGTGCAAGCATACCTCTATATGTTTCACTTGCACCTCTAGTATCACCCATCATTGAGCTATATATACCAGCTAAATACTCCATATCACTTTTACTTTGTTGTACTATTGTAAAGAATGCATTAGATAAAGGAGCAGGTTGCACTGCAGTAGGAGCTGTAACTCCAGGTCTAATAGGTAACAATGCACCTGGTGAACTTGAATATTTTTCCCAAGTTTCAGCATCAATAGAACCTTCTTCATACATCCATCTTAAGCTACTACCTAACGATGCATTATGAACCATAAGTTGATGTGCCTTGTTAATCTCTTGTTGTTTACCAATAAGTGGTGCAACAGCACTCATAGGAAATGGTGTACCTGTCCATTTATAATGAAATGGTATAACAGGATATTCAGTAACTGTTTCTGGCAGAATAAACTCATATATAATTTTATCACCAACACAACATGTCTGTTTAATTCTTGTGCTATAGAACTGTACTTTATCTATCACATTTTCTGAGATAGCTTCTACTTGCATAAGTTTTTTAAACTCTTTTTCAGATACAATAGTATTTTCAACTTTAGAAGCTTCTTGTTGTAACTGACTTATAATTTGTTGTTGCATAACTTGAATCTGTTGAGCCATCATATCTTGTACTTTTTTAATTTCAAGCTGGTATCTTTCTGGTAGCATTTTACCAGACTCAACAGCTTCCTGCATTACTTTTTGCTGCTCTATAAATTCAACTTGCATTTCAGCTTGTTTTTCTTTTACAGCTACTTCAGCTTGCTCTCGTATTGATTGCAACATTTCTTCATTGGGAGGTATCCTGTAAAATAGATTTATATAAGATACTTTTACTTTTTCATATATTTCAAAATACTCAGCAACTAAATCCATCTCACCATCAGGTTCTATACCATAACTAGTTTGTTCAGTACTATCATTAAAAGCAAATAGTTTTTGATCATCATCTCCTAAAGCTCTAGCAGAATATGTACGTTGTTGCCCTTCATCACTACTAGCATTTGCTATCTTTCTTTTGTGATCAGGGAATATTTTCATTAAATGAGATTTAGGAAGTAACTTTCTAATCATAATAAATGAAGCATCAGTAAACAACATATCTCTAGATTTAGGATCTACATACAAATCAAATGGTTCTGGTTGTTGTAATACTACTTCACCTAAACCATTGTCTGCATCTTTGTCTACAGTTACAAGCATATAACCTATACCTTTTGTAACACAATCATTAATAGCATTGTTATAAAGGCTACTACCATTAGAATTATTCCAAACATAATCAGATAGATCTGATAAAGCAGCGGCTACATCTACATCAGAACCTTCTGTACCTACAGCTTGCCATCTAGGGTTATTAGCTGTAGCATAAAAATTTAACATTTCAACAACAGGTAATATTCTGTTTATTGTAAATGTAGGCATTCCTTGTTCTTCTAAACTTTTCTTTTCTTCGTAAGTTAATTGTTCATCGTGTGCAAACTCATAACCTTTTTGGTTTATATTTTCCCATTGTTTTCTTGTCCAACTATTTGCAAGATTATACAATTGTCTAATTTCACTTACTCTTTTATTTATTTTTGTAGCCATTTATTCTCCTGGTTTAACCCATTTATCTTCTATGTTTAAATCAATATCATCTTTGACATCTTCTATAAGCCAATCTTCAATTAATGTTTTAATTATATCATCTAACTGCATCTGCAATTCCATTTACGTAATGCTTTATTAATTCTTGAATTTCTATCATTAGCTGTTTTACTTCCAGTTAGTTTCTTTTTCATACCGCACATTCTTGCACAAAATGATTTCCTTCTACTAGCTCTTTTGCCTTTAGGTTTTTTTTCAGTCACAGCCATAGATAGCTTAGACCCAGGATTAGCAGCTCTATAAGATGCTATACCTTTTCTATTCAAACCTCCACTAGGATTCTTACCTTCTTTTCTTTGCCATGCTGGTGTTTTTGCCATTTCTTCTCCTACGCTGTTACCCAGTTTTTAGCTTTAGGTTTATGTTTCTTCCAACCACTTCTATCTGATTTCATACCTTGTGGTGGATATGCATACTTACATGCATAAGCTAAAGCATCTATTGTATCATCATGAGCCATACGTGGCCCAAATGTTGCTATCTCTCTGTGCAAATCGTAGTGTTCTTTTTTAATGTGCACTTGCCCAACAGAAAAACGTTGTGCTAATATTTCTTGTATTCTATCTCTTTTACTCATTCTGTTGCCAGGCTTTTCTTCTTTAAAAGGTATTATAAATTCATTTCTTCTACGCATTTCTGCTCTTATAGCTTGAAACACTGGCTTACTCATAGTAGTATCTTCTACTGTAAATAAAGTAGGTTTATAAAATTTTGCATAATCAAACATATAATCTACTATACCTTTTTGATTCATACCTGGTATTCCTATTACAGGCAGTGTTCTATTTCTTACATAATCAAGAACATATATATTATTATCAGGTGTTACAGCAACAGCAATAATGACGCTATAATCAGAATTACGCCTAGCTGAATCTGTTGCTGGGTCAACCCCGACATAAATACTGCATGGTTTTGGATCATCGCCATTAGGGATAATATACGTAATATCAGATTCTTTATCTTTTGTAAACTGTCCATCCCAAAATTTAATATGGTCTCTAGTAAATATTGAATCTTCTTCACTTTGTACCTCCATCATGTACTCTTGATAAAACTTTTGTGGCGTACCACTATCTTGGTAAAACTTCTTTTTTCTCTCCATTTCTTTATGACCAAACCAAGAAGGCCATAAAGGTGTTCCATCATTTTGTAAAGCTTTATATGTTATAACTTTCCAACTATAATCTTCTTTTTCTTTATTAGCTTGTTCATATCCTACTAATATCTTTTGTATAAAAGAATCAAAATGTACTGGTGTTCCATTTATTCTTAACCTACCTGTTTTCGGTTCGAGTGCAGGAAAGACGACAGCAGTAACGAGGTTGGATATTTTGGCTCTACTCTCTGATGTAATTGTGTTATTCTCATCTTCAAAATCATCAAGTACAATAAGATCATAACGCTTATGAAGCTTAGCACCACCACGAATACCAGATAGATTGGACTTGCTAATAAGTTTGCAATTGTTTTTAAGCTCGATATCATCTTCTGTCCATTTTCTACCTTTTAAATCTCCAAAGTAATATTTGATTCTTTCATTAAATTCTAAATGATATTTAATATAATCTAAGTTAGGCACTGATATTTTGCTACTAGCTGCAACCCAACCATAAAATAAAGGTTCAGTTGCAAAAACAAAATCATGTAAAATATTACATTTAGTTAATACAGTCTTACCATGTCCTCTTGGTAATATAACTGCTAACTGTCTATAATCATTATTGCCTAATGCATCTGCAACTTCATAATGAAAAAAAGGAGTTTCACTCCTCATAAAATCTTCATGTAAAAATAATTTACCAAATGCAATTAAATCTTTGTGAGCTAGTTGTAACTCTTCTTCTGCTTGGCTTACATTTCTAGAATTTATATTTGCCATTACATTTCTGATTGCGGATACACAAATATAGGTTTACCAGTACTTTCATCCCAACCACCTCTGTACTCTGCATTGTTACGAGCAGCTGCCATAGTATCAGTATCACTTAATACTGCATAAACTGCATTTGCTACTCTATCACCACCTAATGTTCTCCAACCATCATTTATTCTTTCTAAATCATAAAAAGCTTCTTCTGGAGTATAACCAGAAGCTAATAGTTTTAAACCTGCATTAACATCATTATCAAAAGTTTTTTCTGCAAAATTTTCATTAGACATATTAACAGGTGTTAAATCATCTCTTTCAGGAAACATATCTCTTTCAGCTGCCTGTCTTGCCATTTCACCTATTTCTAAATCCATAAGTGATTGAGTAACATTAGATAAACTATTATTTTTTCGTTCATCTATTTCAATTACTTTCTGAAATATTTTATTTAAGTCACTCATTATGAAGCAGGTTTATTTTGTTTAACACCAATAGCCATTCTTCTAAAACCTTTTTCTCTAGGTAAATTCATAAGCTTTCTCATTTCTAAAGCATTCATGTTTGGATCAGGTTGTGGATTGTCAATTTTTGGCATTTGTTTTTTTCTCATTGCAGGTCTAACCATTGGCTGTCTAAATCTATATTTTTTTAAACCAACAGCTTCATCAATCAATCTTCTTGATATTTCATTTGGGTCAAGCATTCTTCTAGTAGAAGGTGTATACTTAGTAAGCATTCTTCTTCCTAACGCATTACCTAATGCAAATGCAATAGCATCATCACCATATTCATCACCTAGCTCTTTTAGTGTTTGATGAGTACCTTCTCCGAATACACCATCTAATATACCTTTAGCTGAAAATGCTGGTACATCTTCTTGCATAGGTCTTCCATCAGCATCCATTACTAAAGGTTCTATATCTTCTCCTAAATCAAGTGGATTAGGTGGTCTGTTTCTATCAAAGTCCATTTGATCTACTTCCATAGACTCACCTTCTTGTTCACCATAATCAAAAACTTCTCTTGATTCGCCTCTACCATAAGTTTCAAAATTAAAGTCTTCTTCTTCTGAACCTTTAATCATGTCTACTAATTTATCCATAAATTTCATTTTATTTCCTTTGGCCTTTCCGCTTCTAATATTTTGTCCTTGCTAAAACCTTGGAAAACTGCACCTGTTAACTGTGTAACCTGTGTTTTATTTTTATCTTCTAAGTCCATTATATCTGCAAGTTTAAATAATGCTTTTAGTTTTGTTTCATCTTTTTCAGAAGACATAGCAATAGTATTTATTGTTTTTAAAATACTAGTCTCATTTATACCTAATTCTTCTAATACTGGTTTTAACTCTTCTTTCATAGCTGTTTTAACCCTTGTTGTTTTTACAAGTTGTCCAGCACGCATTCCTGCGTAATTTGGATTCTTGGTAGGAAACGCCTTTAAATACGCTTGGCGTGGGTCCATACCAGATGCCATATACTGAACAAATAAATGTTCTTTACTAGATAGATTTTCTCTATCTTCTAATAATTGGTTTCTTTCTATATGTCCACCTAAACTATATATATTAATTCGTCTAGATGTATCAAACTTTGTTTTTTCTGACACAATAAATGTACCTGTACATGTGCCTATATATCTTTGTTCTTTATTCTTACCTTTAGGTTTTAACATTGTACCTTCTCGTAATATCTGAATTACACAACCATCATCAGCTAAAACCCAATCACCAATAGAACCTTTTCTCCAATTGTCTTTGTAATATATACTATTAGGTAGTTCATCAGTATTATCAAAAACTGTATGCTCTATTTTATTTACTTTATAATATCTCATAATAACCCTAAACCCGCTAAGGGTTTAGATTAGCTTATTCCAATCTCTTCACCAGAACAATGTTCTAGCATAAAATCACCCATCTCATTACTAATGGGAATGTCTCTACCATTTATTTCTATCATATAATTTATATTTTCATCAATATGTTCTGATAAATGATCTATCTCATCATTTGTCGGATCATATATAATTTTTAATGTATATTCTTTTTTCATATCAGATACTCCTAACCCCTGAGAAAACCTAAAGTTTTTTTTTACTTTAACTTTAAATTTCACACAGAGCCAGTAATATTCTCCCATACTCTAGTTTATATCAAAGCAATTTTTATCAGTTATCGGGGACAAACCAAATCTCTATATGAGGAGGCAACCCAACGTCTGACCCTCTACTTGCTTGTTAGGCCTTCAAGGGTGATAATTGAAATTAATCAATTACTGATGTGTATAATATAATATTGCAAATATTACAATTGCAAGAGGTTTTAAAAATTGTAGCATTTTGGTATGTGGTCTTTTTATACATATACCCCCCCTATCGGGGGTTTTTCCATAACGTATTTACGTTATTTTTGATTTCAAATTTTTTATATTTTTTTGATTTTATTTTTTCATTTAACATAGGAGATAACAATGGAATCTATTAATACAGAAGTACAACATAGAACAGGACATAGTCCTACAGCTACAATCGCTGACGTAAGCAGGATTGTAAGTGATGCTATCAGTAAAGCATTGACAACACCAACACAGTCTGATAGAATAGACAGTGATGATCCTGTTATGTCTGCAGCTGATGACGCTGAGGTTAAACTACTTGAGGACATCAAAGCTAATGGTGTACAGGTAGTAGTAACAAGAGATAGACGTGGCAATGTAAGAAAGACTAACATGACTGGTGTCGCGTATGATATGATTCAAAGAATCAAGAACAATAGACGTAGTGGTAACAACAACGTTTATTAATGAATTGGGGGATTAATTTCCCCCTTTTTTATTTACTAACAAACATACTATCTCATCTGTATATACCAAGCGTGTGTACAGTATATATATACCAACATATACCAAACTGTAATATATTAAACTCTTAACCAATAAAGGAGCAATCATGACTAAACCTAGTATAATGAATGTAGTACCAAGTGATATAAGTAAGCAAGACAGTATAGATAATCAAACGCAAGCTTTTCTAGTTGCAGTAGATGATATACTAAATAATAAATGTAAGATGATGACTTCAAAAGACAGTTATCTTGATAGAAAACATAATGATGTAGAACGTATAATATTACCAAAAGGTTATAAGATATTGTAGATTTGGTAGGAGAGTGGTAATGCCTCCCAAGGAGTATAACTCAGGGTCACTGATAGTGATCTTTTGGGAGGTGTTATTAATAAATAAATTGGAGGAGTAATTATGGCAATGAGTAAAACATTTTATAAACATTTTAGATATGATGAGTCAGTAATGCAAAGTAAGACAGTAAACAATATAGTTGAAGCTCTTGCCTTTGGAGCACGTAATCCTAATCGTATGGAGAATGTAGTAGATTTTATATTAAAGAAACATAAAGAAGCTATGACTAAGTTTAACAAAAAGAAAACAAAGTCAGGTTTACTTATTCAAATAGAATTAGATAAAGACAAAAAGAATAAACTACGAAAATTATAGGAGGTATAGTTATGGGTTGGTACGCACAATCTGATGAAGCTCAAGAGCATTTAAAAGAATGTAAGAAAGATAGTGATACATGTGAAAAATGTTTTGAGATAAGTGAAATGGCTTATGCAATGCAACAATATGGTAGAGGTAAACCACACCCATTGTTAAAGAAAACCTTAGAAGTATTCTCAGGTAAGTTAATAAATGAGTTTGGTTTTGAAGTTAAGGAGGATAAATAATGTTAATGTTTGAACCTGTAAGATCACAAGATGAGATTATCAAAGACCTTACTAAGCTAAAGATAGAACAAGAAGTTTTGAAAAAGAAAGAGAACATGCTTGTAAACGAACTGCTTGGCATAGAGAATGTGGAGGGAGATTAATGGAATTATACTTAATAACCAAGATTATAATATGTCTAACAGTAATAGGATATATATATTTATTTATAAAATGGAGGCGTTGTAAATGGACATCGGACCAATAGAATCAAACACAAGAGTGTTAAAAAAGACAATAACTTTTCTGCCTGATGGTAGAGTTAAAGAGACTGTTGAAAGACAGATAAGACAAAACATACAGGTAATTGATGAATACTTTGATCAGTTAGCTGATGAATACAAATCAATCCAATCATATGAACAAGGAGGCCCACATGGCAACTAAAACAATAAAATTCCTACAAGGTGGCGGCTTTGTAGAGAGACAAACTAACGCTGATACTGTTGAACAACTAAGAGCAGAATTTCCTGAAGATATTACTGGCAATGCATCTGTAGCTGTTAATGGTGTGTCTGTAACTAATACACATGCTATTGAAGAAGGTGATATTGTTGCAGCTGTTAATAATAATAAGTCTGGCGGTGATCAGTAAATAAATAACTTTAAAGAGAGCTGATAACCGAGATATATGAAGATAGGTGGTGTTCACCGAACACAGCAATATATCTTACGCGTTAAGGCTCTCTTTTAAACCTTATAGGGCTGTAGTGACAGGCGAGTACTATGTAGCTGATAACTGGGATAGTTTACTATCTGACTATCACTAACGAGGGTCAATCAGCCCTATATAACATTAATAAACCTTGGAGGGTATATGAATTTTAGAGATTATGACTGCATTGTAGATGGTACAATTGAACAATGCATAGAAGAAATTGAAGTAGGAGATCTTGAAGATCACATATATTATGGTCCTCAAGCAGATATAATGGAGAAACTAACTAGATTTAATACTAGATATGGTGCAGATTTAGAAGTAACTAAAACATTCAAATGGAAACGTGGTTCTTATGATAGAGTAGCTGAACTTATGATGAGAGGTCTTGGTTTTAGAAGAAGACCTAGTGGTATGTACAACTATTTACAAAGAGAAGAATGGTTTCGAACTCAAACATGGAATAGTATAAAAAATAATTTACGTGATTTAGATGAAACATTGTATAGGTTAAGATGTAATGGTGAAGTATGGCTAGATGACCCTGGTGTACTTGTTGAAAGAAAGAACTTATATTCTAATTATCTAATAGAAAAAACTGAAGAAGCTGATAGTTTGATAGAGAATATAGATATTATGAAAGATTTATATCATCAACTATTTGTTCATCCAACATCACGTTCTAGTAAAAGATATATGTTAGTAACTACACTTCGTATAGCACCTGATATAATGAAAGTTTACACAACAAGAGGTAGTGCAAGTGCTGAGCCTGCTAAACATATAGAAAACATAGCTTGTGATACAGATTTGTATATTAATTTTATATCATATCCTTTGTTGACTATGACTAGGCACGCTAATTATGACAGTCCATCATTTGATGTAACTATTTATGGTGAAATTGAACAACCAGAAGACAAAGGTTTTTTATCTTTTCCATATATCTCTGGTAGCAGAAATTATCAAGGTGGATACTTTGGTAATAGTGTTTGTTATGGTGATCAAGCAACTGCAATGTATAATGCAACAAGAAGATATGATCTATCATCTATTGTATTACAATCAATACCTTGGGCTACATCATATACTAATGAAACACAACCACATAGCAATATTAAACTAATGTATCATGGTGAACCTGCTAAGCTATCTGAAGAATACAGAAAGATATTCGGTACAAATGATTCAGAATATTGTAACTACGAACCAGATGGCGTAGATGACTATTGTGATAGAAATGAATGTACTCTTAGATATAATTGTGTAGCGTATAAACATGCTCACCCTGAACCAGTAACGCCAGAACAGGCTGAACAAATGACATTACAATGGGCAACTAGAATGGGTGGTGTTAATCATGCTGCTCCAACTATACTACATACAACTGATAGTTCAGGTAATCCAATTAGTGTTACTAGAGATAATACATCAACAGGTAATATTCATGGTGGTGAAATGCCACAAGATGACGAAATTTAAATTAAAAGGAGGAATGAATGAGTTTTGTAACAGAAAATAGTATGAAAGCACATTACAAGAGATTGTCTTGTAGAACTATTAAAATAAATGGTGTTAGACTTGATCTTGAGGTTTATAAAACTCCTGATGGTATGACATTTGAAGTTGTAGAACATGTACCTGATACTGTATTTGATGATAATTATGTATCAAGACATGAAACACATATACCTTGGGATAAAATAGTAGATGCTCCAGAAGAGCCTTTACCAGAAGAAATGGAGGAATAAATGGAAGTATTAATACATAAAGAATCTTGGGATAAAATTATAAACTATGCTAAAGCTGCTTATGTCACAGAAAAAGCTGAGATAGGTGGTATGGCTGTAGTAACACAAGATAAAGATGGTGATTGGACTATAGAAAATCCAGTTATATTGCCACAAGAGATTGCAGGAACAACATGTGATTTAGATAAAGAACATTTAGCTAAGTATTACACAGAGATGGCTATGAAGTATAGTGATCAGGTGTTTAGATTCTGTTGGTGGCATAGTCATCACACAATGGATGCATTCTGGAGTGGTACAGATTTATCTAGTATTGATGAGTATGGTGAAGGTGATTCAGATGTATCATTTGCACTTGTAGTCAATCTAAAAGAAGAATATAAATGCAGAATATCTGTATGGAAACCAGTAGAAATACATGAAGATGTTGATGTTGTTATACTAGATGACAAACCTGAAGCAGAAATACCTCTTGAAATAGTTACAGAAGTTAAAGCTAAATGTAGAACAAGATCACTTAGCTCTTATCAAACTGGATTTACTAGGCTTCCATCTAATGGTAAACAATTGAGTTTAAGTACTTGGTATGATAGTAGAGGTATGAGCCCACATTATCAACTATTAGAAGATGATTGTATAGTTAAACAACCAACAGAGTCACAAGCTGCTACATTTGAAGCTAAATGGGAGTATGCTATGGGTAAGATAACTGAGTATGTTAGACAATTTAATATAGGTGAGTGGACTATGCATAAGTTTAAAACAGCAATTACACATACTAATGTACAATTGAAGCCATATGGTTTAGAAATAGACAAACTAAACAAAAAAGAATTACAAGAGTTTATTAGTATGGATGGTGAGCCATATGAACTAATACATGTTATTGACACAAAGTATCAAGAAATAGCTGAGTCTTTAATAGATGCTGCATGTTATAACAAAACATATGGAGGTACATGGGTATGATAAATACTAGAAGTCAGGACATTGCAGACTTAAAAAATGTAGAGTTTCATATTGTAGGTTGCGGGGCTATTGGTAGCTCCGTGGCCATGCAATTAGTTAGACTTGGTGCAGATAACTTTTATTTATATGATTTTGATAAAGTAGAAATACCAAATATAGGTGTAAGCCAATACAACGAACAAGATGTAGGGCTGCCAAAGGTAAGAGCTTTAATAAATCATATGAAAAGAGTTAATGTAATGATAAAAGTAGAAGGTATTATAGATAGGTTTACAACTTACGAAGGAAGCAAAGAAGGTATATTGATACTAGGCTTAGACAGTATGAAAGCTAGAAGAGATATAGTTAAAATGCTAGTAAAATGTCCATATAAACCTAAGATAGTAATAGATGGTAGAATGGGTGCAGAACATTATCAACAGTACATATATAATAATATAACAATGTCTCAATATGATAAGAATTGGTACTCAGATGATGAATCAGATCCAGAACCATGTACTCGTAAAGCTACATCTTATTGTAGTAATATGAGTGGTAGTTTTATAGCAAATGCTGCAAAGAATATTGTAATGAAACAACCATACTTCAAAGAAGTTACATTCAACTTTTCAACATTAATACTTGATAAAAAGAATTTAATTTCTTAATTTATATACCCTTCAATTCGAGGGGATCTTTAAGCACACATAGAGAGAGGTGACTGTTCCCTTTCACCTCTTTCGCAATATAGGAGAGAATCAATGAACGATATTGATATTTCAAAACAAACTGGTATCGTTAAAGATATACTAGTTGATAAAGAAAAAAGAAAACAACAAGAACTTGAAGTACTTACAGATGAGGCTCCAGAGAATTGGAAGTCTGCTGAAATAGGTAAGTTAGCACAAGCACTTGCAAAAGCACAATCAGAAATGGAAGGTGCAAAGAAAGAAAGTACAAATCCATTCTTCAAATCAAGTTATGCAGATTTACATGCAGTTATTAAATCATCTTTACCACATTTGAGTAAATATGGTTTATGCGTTACTCAAGGTAACGAACCTATTAAAGGAGCTGTATGTGTAACAACAACATTGATGCATGAATCAGGTCAATGGATAAGATCAAAAGTAAAATTACCACTTGCAAAAGTTGACGCACAAGGTGTAGGTTCAGCAATTACATATGGTAGAAGGTATGGTTTATCATCAATGGTAGGTATTGCACAGTATGATGATGACGCTAATTCAATTCGTAAATAAAGGAGAATAAATGGCAGAAAGAACACTGACTGTTAAAACAGGTGGCGGATCTAGTTTCTCAACTGGATGGCACACTAAACTAATATCAAAAGCTGAGTATGGTGACTATAATGGTTCTAAATACTTAGACATATGGTTTGAAGACTTTCCTGAGTCTTTAAATATGCGTGTATATGAAAAGAAAAATGCTAGTGGCGAAGAGTTTGCTATTGGTAATTTATTTAGATATGCAAATGCAGGTATCACAAGTGCACTAGAAGGTGCTAATAATACAAAAGTTATTAAACTTGATGATAGTCCTCAAGCATTGATAGGTAAAAGCTTAAACGTATATGTTCATAAAGATGGTAAATATTCAAGAGTTCTTAATCAAGCTGCTCCAACAGAGTTTCAAAATGTAGTTGAAAGCTTTAATGCTGACGATGTAGAGTTTTGGAAAAAAAGAGCAGAAAAGTACTATACTGAATATGTACAACCTAAACTTAAAACAAAAAATGAAGATGTTTCTACATCTGATTCCTCCGAGAGTGACGATATACCATTCTAATAAGTAGGTAATCGTTAATTTATAGGGAGGCAACAACTGGTCCTGTAAGTCCTAGTATGTGTCACTACGGTGCGCTACTAAGAGGGCAATAACCCACTAGGCAAAGGAATATGTGAGTCTCCCTATATGAAAGGACACAATATGGGAAGGACAACTGAATATATGCATTTTATGAATAGAAAAGATCTTGGATTAGGTAGAAATCCCAATGAACGTGACTATGTATATTTTACACCTAGAATGATTCACAAAAGAGAAAGATATGAATATCAAAAAAAGCTTCGTGAAATGGAAAAAGAAGCTAAAAAAACAGCTCAAGAAATTAGAGAATATTTTAGGAGGAAAAAGAAATGATTAAAGAATTTGCAATAGGTGTTGCTAATAGACATCACTTTCAAGACGCTAATAAATTAAGTGAATGGGAAGGTTTAGATTCTGATACATTTATGTCTTTGTATAATTATGATGAGTATGTAGTAGAATTTTATGCTAAGAATAAATCTTTGTCAGGATTTGATGGCTTAATATATATGCCTGATGAATTTATATTGGATGTGGATGGTAGTAGTATACGAAATGCAAGAGATAAGTTAACTGGTTTAATGATTGTACTAGATGATTTAAATCTTTACTATAGAACGTATTTTAGTGGTACTGGGTTTCATGTTGGTATACATTCATCAGCATTTAATTGGCAACCAAGTGTTAATTTACATATAGAAGTCAAAGAACAGTTAACAAAAGCAGGTATATTTGAATATGCTGATCCTTCTGTTACTGATAAAAGTAGAATAATACGTGTTAATAATACTAAAAACACTAAATCTGGACTATACAAAGTATGTATAGAAGATAGTATAGATATACTAAACAAAGATGATGATGTATTTAGAGATGAACTGTTAAAATTAGCAGCTAAACCTAGAGATATAGAATATGAAGATATAGAAATGGCATCGCCTGTATTTGATGTACTAGATAAAGAAAAACCTAAAGAACAATTACCTATAAAGGTAGCAACAACCAGAGATCCTGTAAACACTAATTGTATACAAAAGATGATGGAAGGTGCACCACATGGTAAACGTCACATGGTAGCTCTTAGGCTTGCATCGTATTTGAGATGGAATTTTCCAGAAAATATTGTAAGACTTATTATGGAAGATTGGCGTGTAAGAGTTAGTAATGCTGCACAAAGCGAATTTAAAGCAGATGAAATGGAAGGTATAATAGAAGGTTGTTATACTGGACATGATGGTCAAGGCTATAGATATGGTGCTGATGATCCTGTTATTAAGTTTTATTGTAACTCTAGGTGTACGTTACATAAAGGTGCTAAAGCAGAAAATATGATGGATTCAAGCAGTATGGAAAACGAACTTATTAATTTCTATGCACAAGATCTAAAACCTATTAACTTAGGTGAGCCATATGGCCAAGATTTTCCTGTTTATCCAGGTGAAACTGTTATAATTCAAGCTCCACCAGCTAGTATGAAGACAATGTTATTACAAAACTGGGCTAATTACTTCAAAAAACAAACATATTTTGTTGAAATGGAGATGTCACCAAGACAAATATGGTCTAGATTTGTTCAAATTGAGATGGGATGGGATGAAAAACAATTATCTGAGCATTACAAACAAATGAAAAATGGTATGGATAAACGTTTTGAATGGCTAACTGTTGATTATTCTGCTCCATATGCACAAGAATTGGAACAAAGAATAACTAGCCTACCTATCAAACCAGAAATAGTAATTGTTGATCATTTGGGCTTATTTAAAAGCAAACAAAAGGATAACAATATGAAAGTTGAGGAAGCATCTCAGGCTATTATGGAACTTGCAGTAAGACAAAATGTAATTGTCTTTGCTGTTAGTGAGGTAAGTAAAGCAGCTTTTAAAGAAGGTATGGATATATCTTCATCTAGAGGTTCATTTAGAGTAGCTTATAATGCTAACAAAGTGATTTCAATTAACCCATTTAAGAATAAAGAAACAGGTTTAGTAGAAATACTTGATATTAAATCTGATAAAAACAGGGAAAAAGAACACTTACAAGCAAGGCTTACTGTTAACAACGTAAGAATAGAAAAATCAAGTTAGGAGAACTATGTACTATAATACAAATGATGAGACAGGGGATACCCTTAGAAGAAGTAGAAGAAGAACTGCTAGTCAAGAAACTATTATATATAGATTGTTTAGCAATGATTCTGATTCTTCATTAGAGTTAACAGCTTCAGAAGTTTTAAATTGTTTAGGTCCTGATACTATATGGCCTATAACAAGTATTAGAAGATCACTGAGTGATTTATCTAAAGCTGGTAAACTTATAAAAACAGATAACACAAAGTTAGGACCTTATGGTAAACAAGAGTTTACTTGGAAACTAGCATAAATAATTAGGGCATAATGTAAGTCGTGGGTGATGTAGTAATAAGCAATTATATTAAACATGGCAATACTAGGTTACGTTGTGCCCTATAAAATAAGGAGGCTATAATGGCTAAGAAAAAAGACACGCAAGTAGAATTTAATAATAAAGTAGTTGATGTGAGTAAAGATATGGTTAAAGTTGTTGAGCAATTAAAAGAAACAACAAAAATATTAAATGAACGTGTTGAATTAAACGCTGAAAGAATTGATCATCATTCACAAGGATTAGATGATTTAAATAATCTTTTACAAAGAATAGCGACAAGGATGGGATTAAATGAGTAGAAAAAAACCAACAGCAATGGAACTCAAAAACGCTGTAAATAACTTAATAAATAATATGACGCAAATGATGCAAGCTATTAATGCAATAGACCTTACATTAGGTGCGTTTATAGACTTTACTGGCAATCAAAAAGAGTTTACAAAGTGGCTAAAAAAGAAAACCAAAGAACAAGAAACTAAAGAAAGCAAAAAATAGTTTGTTGGTTAATTGTAATAAATGTAGTAATTTGCACGTTCCTGTATACAACATAACATCTCCAAATGTTGAACATAAAATCTATGTATGCAGGGACTGTGCATTAAAAATAATGGAGAAATATTATGATAGAAGACCTGATGAAATTAAAGAAACAGATTGATACTATGATAGAAACATATAAAGATCTACATCCTAATGAAGAAGAAGAAGTTAAACAAAATGCTTTAAGAAAAATAAGGGAGGGCACATATGAAAGCACGTTCCGCAAAAAACAAAGGCAGGAAGCTACAAAACTTAGTCAGGGATCGCCTTCGCTCTGTGTATACGGAGATTCTTGAGACGAATGATATTGAATCCCAAGTTATGGGTATGAGTGGAGAAGACATTGTATTGTCACCAGCAGCTAAAAGAGTAATACCTTATAGCTTTGAGTGTAAAAATCAAGAAAGATTAAACCTTTGGGGTTCTTTAGAACAAGCAGAAGGTAATTCACAGGATAGAAACGCCTGTCTAGTATTTAAACGTAATAGATCTAAAGTTTATGTTGCTATAGAATTTGAGCATTTTTTAGAACTTATAGATCCTAATTCAAAGGAGATTTGAATGTTAATAGACATTAATAAATTTAAAAAGATTAACAAAATGCATGAAAAACTCAGCAGTAAAAAAACACATCAACAAAATATTGAAGTGGTAAATCAAATAGTTAGTTTGTTTAC
>VTLG01000738.1_pt1 | contig 33950 bp, 45 predicted proteins | sample 4694571 | NCBI WGS metagenome assembly VTLG01 (sample SAMN12604809, study PRJNA352737) | marine metagenome | biome: ENVO:00000447; feature: ENVO:00000209|ENVO:00000569|ENVO:01000036; material: ENVO:00002151; isolation source: viral sequences binned using virsorter ...
AAAATAAATTAGTTGGAGTTTTAAAATTTAACTGATAACCTTTTACATTTCTGATGTCAGTATTTAATTTGTCTTGGGCAACCAACAAATTTTTATCAGCTCTTTTTTTAATTAAAGAAATTATTTTATTTGTAAACTCAGCTCCTATGACATTTTTAATTTCTACCACAGCTTCAAGATGGTCCATTAACGACCCTGTCTGTTGTAAGGTTTATAGTGTCTTTTAAAATTTTTATTTAATTTTTTTGTATGACGTCGTGGACGTTTAGGAGGCTTTGACCTTTCTACATATGCTTTAAATTTTCTAGCCATTACTTACTCTTAGATTACCAGATACCGATACTCTTTCGCCATCACATTTAAAAGGATTTACATAATGATGTAGACAGGCTGGAAAAATAAAAAACGTTCCTACAATAGGAAAAAAAGAATGTTCATTTATTAACGTGTCTCTATCTTCAAGAGTGTATACAAAATTTATCATTCCAGGTTTTGTAGTTCCAACATGGTTTTCATATTCTTTCAATAAATCTTTTGGAATCTCTGTAAACAATACAAAAGATAAATCCCCATCGTGTGTATGAAGAGGGTTAGCCTCACCTTTAGTCATATAATTAACCCAAGCTTTAATAAGATCTACTTTATTTCCTAAAGTTTTGTTAGAGTATTGTCTAAAAGCATTAAGATAACTGTTTGCATAAGGACTAATTATTGAGAATAATTTTTCACCATCCATTTCATATTCTTGGTCTAACAAACCTGCTAAATTTTGTCTGTAATCTTTACCTTTCTTACTACACAATTTTTTAATTTCACTTAATTCTTCTTCGGTTAAGTTAGTTTGAAAAAGAAGTGGCCCCCAATGAAAAAAATTATAATTAATTAATCTATCTTTTTTCTTCTCTTCCATTTTTCCTTAACCATTCTTTATCGCTTTCAGTAAGTTGTATGTAACTTATTTTACCATTTATATGTTGCTTGGTGTCTGCTCCACAGTTAGTGCATCTATAAAACTCGGATACAATTGCAACTAAAATACTTTCTTCACCACAGTGATAACAATATCCTTGCACTGTATCTATATTTTGAAAATTGAAACTTAATTTCTTCATACTAAATCTTTCGCCTTTCCTAATATTGGTTTGTATTTTGTTTTACCATCTTGTCTAAAAGCATGCAAGAAAGAAGCACGCCTGCCCTCAGGTATATAACTGCAATGTATCCACCCACTGTTTGGTTCGCCAGGTGTGTAGTATTCTAATATTAATTGATCATAGTCTAAGTTGTTTTTAATCCAATCAGCTAATTCTGCATTGTCTGTACCCATACATTCAAAGTCTGCAGCCTCGGCTTTGGCGTGCTGTGAGTTTGCAGAGCTACCTATGGCCATACATAATTCTACACTACGATAGCCACTTGTTACTTTAACCCTACCAAAATGATCACGCACAGGTTGTAATATATTCTCGCAAAGTAATTTTAATTTTTCTATTTGATCTGCATTAGGATTATTATCAATACCTTTTCTAACAGCAGTGTCTGATTTAATTAATTCTTGCAGGCTAAAGTTTCTTGAAAGATTCATCTTTAATTTTTTTTCTGTTATACACTTTTTTACTATTTTTTCTACGTTGATAAAACATAGCATCCCTTAACTTTTGTGCAAATTTATTTAGGTAAGATAAATTTCTAAATGCTTTATTCATTACTCTATAATTTTTATAATTCTTTTTCTACCCTGGTAAACCTCTATTTCTGCTTCTACCTTTTTACATTTAAAAACTACTCGCTCTGGATTTACTTCTTGTTTAGCTACACGCTTTGATCGGAGGCATTCTTTTAACGATTCTTTTGGAACATGCTCTATCATCTTTCCGTTTAATTCTAATATTAATGCAAATACAATTTCTATCATTGGTGACCGTTCCTAATTAATTTTTCTACATCTTCTGTAAGTTTTTTTGTTCTATCTTGTAAGAATTCTATATTGACCGCATTGTTTCTCATACTTTTAACTTCTTCTTCTATTTCCTCTAATAACCCTGCGATATGCTCCACCAACATGAAAAGCTCCGCTTCTCCACTCGACTGACCAAGTTCTCCACGTGGGTATTTAATTCTAAACTCAGAGTTTTGTTCTAAGTCTTTTTGCATTAATTCTATCTTCGTGGCGTGGTTGTTGAGCGTTTCGTGAAGACCGAAGTATGCCCAGGTGCCGATTGCGACAAGCGCGATGAGACTGGCAACCGTTTTCATTGGCATCTGCACAGCGGCCTGCTCTGATATTTTTATAGGTTTATTACTCATTCTTCTCTAGGCCCATAAATGTTTTTTGTATCCATAAACTTTTTATCTTTATGTTTTTCTTTGTATGAGTCAGTAAGTTTATCCCAATAGCTTCCTTCAGGTCTAGCTTGTTTTTCATCATTAATAATTATACCAGAACACTTTGAGACTAGCAATGCAAAGTTAGGATTACGTTGTAATGTAGGATTTCTGTTGACTTTTCCACACATTTTCATGAGTTCTAGCTGTTGTTTCAGCTCCATATTCTCTTGCTGTACTTCTTTAAATTCTTTGGTGCAGGCTGAACCTAAGTATTTTCTCCAAGTCAATCTTAATGATTGATCATCACTAGGGTTGCTATAAGCGTTAGCAGGATCATAAGGACGGTGGTAGTATTCTGATTCTCTTTGCTCGACTGATATGTCAAAAGAACCAGTACTGCAAGTATTAGTACCATTATTGAGATACTCATTTCGTGCCTCTGTTACCGTAACACCAACACATGATGATAAACTAATTATTAAGATCCCTATTAATATCTTTGATATCATAGTCATGCTCCCTTACTTGATCTGCTAAAGTTCTATATAAATTTTCTGCCATGGTCCATGTAGCCTCGGCAGATGCTAGTCTTGTGTTTAAATCAACTATTTCTTTCTGAGCTACTTCTAGATCTCTTTGTAAATTTACAATCTCCTGCACGGATCCATTAATACTGTCCGTAAGATTAACTATGTATTTAATACCAGTATAGGTTCCGACGATTAACGATGCAACCACCGGAACCATTACTATATTTTTTTTTAATAAATCGATTAAATTCATTTTGGTAAAGCACTAACTAACCATTCTTTTGCTTTTTTGAACGGCCAGCATATTATGCTCCATATCCAGTTGATTATTTTTTTTATCATGTTGTCCTCCTCGTGTGTATGTGGAACACTTCCATCTTTGTGAGCATGAACTACGCCATCCTCATGAGTGTGTTCTACATAGTCGGTTCCATGTATGTGGCCACAATGTGGACACTCCACGTTTTTGTTGTAATCAGCAACAATAAATCCCATTCCGCAATTTTCACATTTCATACTAGTCATGTTTTTTCTCCTCCATCTCATAGAAGAAGTTGTCAGTATCTTCAGTTCTCCACTGCCCTGTATCTTCTACGTTCCAATAGTTAGTTTGAACCTTCCAATCAGGCACAGTATTTTTAACCGTGAAAGACGGTATATCCCAAATAAGTCTGTTGTTAGGTTGAGCTGCATAATTGCCATCATTTAAAGCAAGTATGTGCGCACATTTATGCTCGTGCGGTATCTCTGAATGATCAGTGTCAAGTATATTAGCCTCAGGATGTGCAAAGTCAACAGTAAATAAATATTTTCCGTGATGCCACTTCTTATCTTTACCAATGTATTTACCCGCTTGAGATTCTAAAATGTCCCAACAATGAACAGAAGGATAATAACTAAAAGAGTTCCAGAGCTGAAGTTCATCAAGTCTTCTTTTCGGGACGTCATCAGGTTTAAATCCTCGTTGAATAAACGCGCTAATAGGGAGGCGATAAAAGATTGCACCGTTTTCCATGATAGCATGAAATAGTAAAGCACGCCCAGTGATAGACGTAACGCCAAAGACAATGCAGTCTTCAACTTCTCCATGATGTTTTCTAAGGTCATATAAATATTCTCTCCTTATCTGTGCGTATTCTACAGGTATATTTGCATTTAAGTAAGCCATAATTTTTCCTCATTTTATTGATCCCCAACTTGGACCAGACTCATAGTCTACCTTATTAGGTATCTTTAAGTCAACAGCGCTTTCCATCACATCCTTTATTTTTTGCGCATGCTTATCATCTTCAACTGACAAATCTAATTCATCATGTATTTGTATGTGAGGAATAATTCCTTCTTTGTATAGATCCAGCATAGCTTTTTTTGTCATGTCTGCGGCACTACCCTGAATTAATTTATTTAAAGCTTTGTATGTAAATGCTCTACGTGTAGGATTGTTGTGCCAATAATTTTTTCTAGGATTACCATCTTTGTCTTTTACCAGCTCACCCTCTTCATCTTTTAGATACGGACCCATTTCTTTTAAGTCCTCCATTCTTGTTTGATCTTCAGGCGGAACATATTTACCCCAATCTGAACCACGAAGTATAGGTTCGTATTTTGGAAATCTACATTTTCTATTTAATAAAGTTTTTATCTGACCTTTGTTTGAAGCTGCTTTCATAACTTCATTCATTAATTGTTTTACAAACGGAACTTTACTGTGATATTTATTAAATAGTTCTTCTGCTTTAAATTTACTGACACCTAATTCAGCTTGTAGTTTTGCTTTACCCATGCCATAGAATAGTCCTAGATTAATTACCTTAGCTTGCGATCTTGGTATCTCTGCCATCTCCGCGACTATTTTGTGGAAGTCTGTTGACGGATCGCTATCATAAGAATCTGCAATAGGATTAACAGAGGCCAAACCATAACGTAAAGCATAGTGAGCTACTAGTCTTGGTTCCTGTTGCGAGTAGTCAAAACAACCCCACTTGCATCCTTCTTCAGGTATAAACAAACTTCTAATCAAAGGCCCTGTGTCTGGATCTCTGGCAGGTATTTGTTGTAGATTAGGATTTGCATAACTAAATCTACCTGTGACGGTACCACCGTCATCAGATCTAATTTGATTTATTTCTGCATGTATTCTTCCTTTATGTTCATATCTTAAAATAGTATCAATAAATGTTGTATTAACTTTGTTTATTTTTCTTGCTTCTGCTATCTTTTTTATTATAGGATGCTCATGATTAGAGAGGAAATTTTTTGTAAATGAAGGTTCACCAGACTTCGCTGTTCGTTCGTAAGATAATTTTAACTTGTCAAAAACTTTTTGTATGCTACGCGCTGCCCATATTTGAACATCTATGTTTGTTTCTTTTTGTACTGCTTGGAGCAACACTTGTTCTTGTGCAATTAATTTTTTACGCAAGTCATGCGTTTGTTGGGTATCTACTTTTACGCCTAGAAAACGCATATCAACTAAGCAGGGGAAGAGGTCAGTTTCGAGATTAAAAACATCTTGCAAGTCTTGTTCTATCATTAATTTTTTTACATGCTGCCAAAGTTTAAAAGTAAGTTCAGCATCCTTCTCTGCGTAAGATCCAACTTCTTGCGCGGGTAGCTGCCACATATCTGCTTTTGCATCAAGTCCTCTAGACTTTGCTGCGTCTAATAATAATTTTTCGTTCTTACCTTCTTTTAAAAAATGCCAGGACAACGTGTTAAGGGTATAAGAAAATCTATTTTCATCTAAGAGAGAAGATGCAATCATGGTGTCCACTATTAAACCATTGATTTTTAAACCTAAATTACGTATCCAAGAAACGTCATACATTGCGTTGTGAAATATTTTAGTGGCTGGACACTCTAGAATATCTTTAAACCACTCCAAAGTTTTTTTACGATCCATGTTAGGACCTTCTTTGTGTGCAATTGGAAAATACCACTTGTTATTATATGTGGCTACGGCTATGCCTACAACATCTCCGTTACCTGTAACAGCTCCAGATCCTTTTGATTTTAAGTCAGGATCTCTTGTTTCTAGGTCGACTGCTATTTCGTCGTACGATCTAAGATCTGGATATTCTTTAGGTTGTATCCATTCCGTTTGAGGTAGTAGCATTTTGTTTTAAAGCCTCCGACTATTTCTCTTTTGTCATTTGTAGATTGGGCTGTGCAATCGATTGATTGTTTTTTATATCCGTTGCTCCACAACCATTCTGCATGCAACTCTAGTATTTTATTTTTTTTCATCTTTCAATTTTTTAATTTCTAATTCACAATAGTGAATAATCTTTTCTAAATCTTTTATTCTATCTTTCATCAAATATCTACAAGCGTATTTCACAACACAACCTTGAAAGAACGAAAGATTATTTTTTGAAATAAATTCGTATGGTTGTATCTTATAATTTTTATAATGTTTAGGTCCTTTTTGTTGTGGAAACAATTTTTCAAAATCTTCTGTATTAGTCATATAGTATATTCTTTTATTTTCTTTTTGCTTTTAAATTTATATAAATTATTTCGGGCTCTCGTAATACCAACATACCACACTCTATGCTCTTCATCTTGTTTGTCAACACTTAAACTAATTCCACTCTGAACCTTTGATCCCTGGTGCATGGATAATATTACATTATCCTCTTCACCACCTTTAGCTGCGTGAATAGTTGATAACCATATTCTTGCGGGTTCGTTAAGTTTTTCTTTAGATGCAATTAAATTTCTTAGATATAAAATTTCTTTTTGATCTTCAGAAAATTTATCATACCAAGGAATTTTTGCATCCCAACTACCATTTGGTATGTAGTCTCTAACCTCTGCTATTTCTTTTTCATCTAACATACCCTCCATGCACCATTTAGTATAAGCTTCAGCAGCTTTGTATAAACTTACTTTATAGCTTTTACCTTTGTTAGTTTGAAAATATAAATTTTTCTTTTTTAAATCTTTCATTATCTGTAACAAATTACTTTTAGTTCTGGTCAGTATCAACCACTTACCTTTGTGTAAATCGACATGGTTTAAATCTGTAATGTAATAAGAGTGACCTAAATATTTCCTAGGTAAGTATTCTTTAATTTTTCTTAGACCCATAATTTTAGATATAGGAAAGTTTGATTGCATCTGAACTGCCTGTGATACTCTTCGAGAGTATCTTAAAACTCTTTCTTTTGCAGGTTCGTTTATAAATCTATTTACATCTGCACCTGCCCAAGCAAATATAGCTTGGTCATCATCACCGGCTAGATAAATATGTTCAGCGTGTTCTTTTAGCTTATCGTACAGTTTCCATTGTAAGGGTGATAAATCTTGTGCCTCGTCTATGAATATAGCTTTAAATTGTGGTATTTTATCAGATTCTAAAACCCTTTTAATCATATCATTGAAATCAATTATTTGATTATTTTTTTTATACGACTCTAAATTTATTGATATATGGTTGAGAGTATCCCAGTTTACTTCTCTCCTATCATGTTCATTTAAATTAAACTCTTCTCTTACTGGTATATCTTTATTGATTGCTTTCTGTATCATTTGAAAATATGGATTATTACAAGTCAAGAAGTGTGACTCTTCTTCATTATACTTATCTACAAAAGATACTCGAACATTTAATTTCTTACCCAAATCTTCGTAATGATAAGGTTGTATTATATCCTCTTCTTTAAGCCCAAGAAGATGATAACAAAAAGCATGAAGAGTTTGAAAGTATGGTACTTCTTTATCTGATACACCTATTCTTTTTCTTGCTTCAGCAGCTGCCTTTTTGGTAAAAGCAAAGTATCCTATTTTATGTAGTGGTGTGCCAGTCCTAACATAAGCTTTGACTCTTCTAATTAAACGAAAAGTTTTACCTGTGCCAGGTGGTCCGTATATTTTAATTGTGTTTTTTTCCATCGACCTGTTGAAATGTATCTATTAATTTTCCTTTCCAGCCATAAGTTCCATGATGCGTTGTCTCTCCATCAACAACACCATAGAAATCAAAACCAGCTTTTCTAATCATATTACAGAAGTTAGTATCTTCACCCCACCATCTACCATTCTTATCAAACGTGGTGTCCCAAAAATTATAGAAGTAATTATTTGCTGTGTCAGATATTATCTCCTTTTGTGTAATTTTTAAATTTGGATGATCTTCCATTAATTTTTCATAAACTCTTCTATGTATTAAAGTAAGTCCAGCCGGTCCTACTTTTAATTTAACCAATCCTTTTTTATCGATATCTATATTATTAAAATCTTCAAAAGCTACAGAAAATCTAACTGCATTATCCTGAGTTTTTTTTCTATACGGCACACATATTGCATCCTTTTCGGCTATAATCATTCTTCCTATAATATCTGGTTCAAATTCCATATCGGAATCTACAAACAATTGATAGTCCATACCTGTCTCTAAAAACATTGCGGTCAATACATTTCTACCATATCCCACATAGGGACTTTTAAATGTTTGAACAGTTGATTTTATTTTAGCCATTGTAAATCTATCCATTAATTTAATTAATGATAAGCAAGTAGATACTTGCATTAGATCATAGGTTGGCATTGATATGCAAACCTGAGGTGGTTGTTTAGGTTTACTCATACTATATTCTCCTTATCTTCTAGTTGTATTTTTTCTTCCTGTACTTCTTCTTTTTGTAAGCCTTCTTTTGAAAGTCTTAGACATCTTAACGGAGAAAAAGGTTTATCAGCATCACCTTGTGGGAATCTTTTTTGATAATTAAATTCACCATTAAAATATTGTTTTATCATGGTAGCTGTTCTTGCTCTTTCTTTAGTCCAGTCTCCACGTTTAAGTTCATCATAAAATTTATCGTAAATAAAAAAATAATAATCGTCATCCGCCAGGACAGCGCCTGTTTGAAAAGCTGCAAAGGTAGTAGCCTGTGGTCCATTAACAAATTCTACTAATTCTTTTTTCAACATATCAACCGGGTTAGTTCCAGCCGGCGGTTTTATTGTTTCCATGTTTGCCCATAACGTATCTAATATAACTTGGTATTCGTTTTGTTTTAATATTGGTGGGAAGATAGGTGTTTGCTCTGCTATAAGAGCACGCATCTCTTTCATCTCTGCTATTTTTTTAATATGCTTTGCGTGTATCTGAACTACTTTACCGTCAGCTAAATCTATGTTTATAAAAAATTCTGGATCAGGTTTGTAGTCCATCTTAATTAATCCAGATACTTGAGGCCATGTTGTACTACGGTGACTACCGATACCAAACTTTCTTTTCAAACAAGTTCCTTTTGCACAATAAGAAGATATGGGAAGATCACTACATTTAAAACCCTTAGTTTCATTCTTCCAATATTTAATTTTATCTTTTACTTTTTCATCACCCCATACTGTATCGTAAACAACATAGTTTCTTGCAGCTTCTAAAACTTTTTTATCCCAATCGTCTGGATATTTCTTTTTAGCAAACACCATATAGTTATATAAAAATCTGTCTCTTTCGTCTTTTAATTTGGTTCCTGATGCCTGGATCTCTTTGCATATCATCTGTAAACAAGGTGGGCCATCATGAAACTCTTCTGGTCCACCAATTATGACTTCTGTAATTTTTTTATTTCCTATTTCTTTAAGAGACTTTTCTGTTTGTAGATTTAAATTTGCCACCTTTAAAAATTCTTCTAGATCCATCTTGCCTCCACTAGGTAAGATAGCTTTACGCTCTGTTCCTTTGTAATAGGGTAAATTTATAAAGCTACCAGATGTCTTTTCATTATTCTGGTTTACACCTAGTTTAGTTTGTTTAGGATATATTTCTGTGTTGTGTGGTAATCTAAATAAAAATAATAAATTAGATAAGAACTCTCTTATCAAAGTGGCTGGTACTTTTTCTTTTGTAAACACATATATATGAAGTCCACCGCTCTTAGACTCTATTGGAATAACAGGTAAGTTTTTTTCTTGTATTATATCTAAGTATTTTTTTAATTTAAAATCCTTATAATTTTTTGGATCTACATCTATCGCACCAAAACTTGCTTTTGCTTCGTCGTCACAAGGTTGAATACCTATGGATCTTTTACCACTAAGATGATCTAAATAATCTTGTGTGGTGATGGTTCGTTTAGACCAACCATAATCACCAGGATCAAATTTTAATTTACCAGACTCAGGATCAATGTAACCATTTTCTACATTACAGAATCCATAATCTCTTTGTAACCCACTAAAATATTTTTCAAACTCTTTCATAATAATTAAGGGCGGCTAAACTCTCGCCTCACCGCCCTCTCACTAGCAAAGTGTACTCATAAAAGTACTCGGTTATACGATGTCTGCTTTTTGTTTAGCTGCTTCATACTGCGGTTTGACTGTGCCTTTCGATACAGTCTTTTGAAGTTGTTGTGCAACTTCATATATTGCAGCATCATCAACATTACTTATATCAAGATTTCTAACTCTTGATGGTTTGTAGACATGCCAACTTTTACTACCTGCATTTTTTCCAACAGTTTTTAAATTATAAACCGCTGAATATGCAGCTGGATTAAAAGAACCCTCACTATCTGTAAATCTTAGATTCTTAATCAGATTGTTAAGTTCTCTCGCTGGCGTAAGATTTGAAGATCTCATCGCGATAATACATGGCTTTAACTCTTTTGCCACGATAGCTAACGCATAGAAGTATGCAGTCTTTTCAACATAGTTACCATTAGGTAATCTATATCTTCCATTCCTCTCTTCTGTTGCATCTTCTGGAACATCTAAATGAGTTCCAACTGGTGCTGATGCGCTATCACCACGCTCCTGCCATTCTGGATATCTTGTTTGTGAGTGTGCTACCACAACATTTAATCCTTCTTCACCATTGATAAGACTTTTACCAATGCCAGGTCCAAATATCATACCAGGTTTTGCACCTTCGACGTATTTAGGATCTCTCTCATTACATTCTGGTGAAAGTTGATGAAGAATTTTTAATATCGGTGTTGATACATCATCCGAATTAATCTCTTCAGTGCCTCTTCCAGAGTCTGCTCTTAGGTTGATAGTTGCAAGTTGCCCTGCACTATTTTTTTTAACTACTTCTTTTTGCATTTGTCCTCCTTAGTAAGTTATTAGTTTAGTAGTTTAATTTTTGGTTTTTATTTCCGTTTGATTTCCTTCAAACGTTGTGAACAACTCTGCAGGAATACTACCACCCCTCTGGTGATAATCCCGCAAAGTCGTTCTAAGGGTTCCGGCATGAACTGCAATTTTCCGATCGGGTTCATAACCTTGTCCTCGTGCAAGTGAAGCATATTGCTCCGCCTTGTTATCTTCGTTCAGACCAAACTTGACTGTGATTTCATTTTTCACAATCGCTCCCAGTCCGTTGTTTCGAAGCCAGTCATGTGCCTCATTTTTCTTTGCAGAAATTATTGAGACACCAAATATATCTTTCACATTTATTTCAGAGCCATCTTTTAATTTTAAAGTTTTTAAATTAAGTTGACTCATCAAATCTGGTATGATTATATTTGAATAATATTTTTCTCTATCTTTTAATTCTTTCAATTTATTTTCTTGATTAATTACTTCTTGTTTGATTTCTTGAAGTGTATTTATCTCGTTTGATAACTCGTCAGGGTTGACGCTTGTCACCTGATTAGGTGCATCTTTTCTTAGATCTATTGTCATAGCTTTCTCCATATATATTTAATAGTTTAATAAAAAAATTTTTATTGCCCTATCTATATAGAGATTGGGAAAGGGTGTGTCAACTTATTTTTGAAAAATATTTATTTCGATTGGATAATAAGTTTTCTCTTGACGATCCCACTTTAATAATTTGTACTTACCATTAGTTGTATCTGCAACTATTGAACATACTACACCTATTATTGCGGGGTCACCAGATAGTAAAAGATAATCATCCTCTGTATAGTTTTTTAGAAGCGTTCTAATTTTCATGACCAAAGGCCCTGGTGAATGTATCATTTGAGAAAACTCTGGTAATAAAGTTACTATATCACCATATTTTTGTGCACCTACAATATTATATTTAGGCTCACCTCTTGAGGATCCTGGAATTTCTTGAATTAAATATACTTTGCTCATTGACTTTTTAACTTTCACATAATATATAACAATTAGAAAGTAAAAGTAAACATAAATTATAAGTTTAAAATGGATGACTGGATTATCATTGATAGTATTAATACTAAACCATTTTTAAAAATGGTTAAAAAAACAATCAAAGATATGTCTCCCATATCTCTTATTTATAAAAGCACAACAGGGAAAAATGCTAAACAATATGATTTATTTGACCGCTTTCAACATAATACTATGATTAATCAAATAAAAAAAACAATATCACTAAATTTACAAAAACATTTAGGATATAAAATAAATAATTTAAAACTATTATCTGCTTGGACAGTTTTAGGATATAAAAATACTTATCACACATTACATAAACACAATTCCAAAAGAAATCATGTGTCTTCAGTTATTTATTTAAAAGTTCCAAAATCAAATAAATATAGTTTTTATTATCTTCGTAATCACAACGAAGAAATTTTTTGTGAAAGATTAAATCCTAAAGAAGGAGATATATTTATATTTCCAGTTTGGTTGTGGCATGGTGTTTATCCTCAATCAGAGAGAGGTCTAAGACAAACTTTAAATCTTGATTTTGAATATGAACTATAAATTTAAAACAAAGCCATATGCGCATCAATTAAAAGCTTTGGAACGTTCTTGGGATAAAGAATACTTTGCTTATTTTATGGAGATGGGTACGGGTAAATCAAAAGTCTTAATAGACAATGTGTCTATGCTTTATGATAGAGGCGATATAAATGGACTTCTCTTAATTGCCCCAAAAGGTGTTTATAAGAACTGGTATAAGGGTGAGATACCTCAACACATGCCTGATCATATTGAAAAAAAGGTAGTGTTGTGGGAGACATCTAACTCTAGTCCAGCTCAGATAAAAAAATTAAATACTCTTTTTGAAACAGGCACAGATCTTCATATTATAGTTATGAATGTGGAGGCTTTTTCTTATCCAAAAGCCACTGAGTTTGCTAGACGTTTTTTAAACTCACACAAAACTATGATGGCAATCGATGAGTCTACAACTATAAAAACTCCAACCGCTAATAGAACTAAAAATATCATATCTCTAAAAAATTTAGCTAAGTACAGAAGAATACTTACAGGTTCTCCTATTACAAATTCACCATTAGATTTATTTAGTCAAGCAGTTTTCTTAGATAATTATATATTAGGTTTTGATTCTTATTGGGCCTTTCGTGCACATTATTGTATTATGAAAACTATGAACTTAGGTTCAAGAACTGTGACAGTTCCTATTGGTCCTAATAAAAGAACAATACCAGAATTAGAAGAGAAGATAAAATCTTTTAGTGAAAGAGTTTTAAAAGACGATTGCTTAGATCTTCCTAAAACTACTTACGTAACTAGATCAATAGAACTTACAGGTGTTCAAAGAAAATTATATAATGAGATGAGAAAGTATGCAATCTCAGAACTAGAAGGTAAAGTTTGTTCTACATCTACTGTTATGGTTCAGTTGTTAAGACTTCATCAAATATCTTGTGGTTACCACGCAACAGATGATGGTAAGTCTCAACAATTGCCTTGCAATAGATTGACAGAACTAATGGATATTATTTGGGAACTTTCTGGTAAGGCTGTCATATGGTCTTTTTATCAAAAAGATGTGCAAAGAATTATAGAAGAAATTAAAAAAACACATGGAGAAGATTCTGTAGTTGATTATTATGGGTTGACCCCTCAAGATGAAAGACAAGAAAATATTAAAAGATTTCAAGAAGATCCAAAGTGTAGATTTTTTGTAGGGACTACACAAACCGGAGGATACGGTATTACCCTTACGGCTGCTAGCACAATGATTTATTATTCCAATGGGTACGACTTAGAAAAAAGATTACAATCAGAAGCCAGAATAGATCGTATTGGCCAAACTAAACCAATGACTTACATTGATCTTGTAGCGGAAGATACAATAGATATTAAAGTTCAAAAAGCTCTACGTGCTAAAATGAATATTGCGAGTGATGTTATGGGTGAAGAACTTAAAGAATGGATTTAAAAAAACCAGGCTTTATCTAATACCTTTTCCAATAGCAGAAGTGATACTGCCCCAACAGTACCCAATAACACCCAATAGATCTTGTCTATCTTACCGCCCAAATCGTGTATACCATCATGCATATGTTTAACATCTTTTTTTAAACCTGTAATATATCCGTAGATAGATAATAAATGTTCTCTTGTAGTTTTGGGTTTTAATTTGTCTCCGTTCGGCATTATGTTAATAGTCCTCTGTTTCTTAAAGTCATTTGTTTTTCACTCTCATCATATAAAGCTTTTTCTACCGCAGTTAAACCACTCTCATCAATGGGAGCAACTGACGCGGTTTGAATTACTTGTTCACTAGGTTGAGCAGATAAAACTTGATTTGATAATGGTGGTGTTAGCATAGAAACATCTGATTTATCTATGATGTAATCTTCTTCGTTTATTATATATTTTTCGTTTAGCCTTTGACCTCTTTCAAGTTGTCTAATGATTCTTTGTAAAGTTCTTTCCGTTCTTCTGTCCAACGGATTAGGTATAAGTTTTTCTTTAGATAAATCATCCAAGGCTCGTCTATAACCAGATGTTATTTTAAAAGGTCTAAATCTACCTTTTATTAAGGCTTCATACGAAGGACCCAAACCTCTTTTTACAAACATCTCTTGAATTTCTTTATTTCTCATACCTAAAACTTTAGCTGCATCAATTGTTCTTCTCATCTTATTGAACGTATCTAGTCTTTGTTGATTAGCAAAAATAAATTGTTCTATTATTTTGTTTGTATCTGTTACGGGATCTCCTGTTAATATGCCTTCAAAAATTAAACCCCTTTCATCCCTTTCATCAGTTTTAAATTGTTGTATTTTAAAACCCATGGTTTTTGGTATATCTAAAGGTACTTTTCTTGCTCCAAAAAATCCTAACAATTCATCTGGTATTTCGTATTGTGTTCCTTTTATGGTTTTATCTGTATAAGCAGCGTATAATCTTTTAAGTTGTGGATAAGAACCTGGTGACAATTTATACGCAACGTGTCTAATTGTTTTATATATTTTATCTCCAAAACTATCTCTTGGATTAAATACTCTAATTCCATTTTCATCTTCACCATTTCTAATAAACAAGTCGGCCATAGCTCCAAAGAATATAGACTCACTTATAAAAGGCTCCATGGTGTTAGCTATAGATTTTATAAATCCTTTAGTTAATCCTTCCATTAAAGGTTTTTCGTCCAACACGTCTACATTAGCTATGACTGATTGCACCGGAGCAGTAACGGTGTCATAAAAAAATCCATGACTAAAGTCTATGTATTTATATTTTCCATCTTCTATTATAGGTAAGAGAGTGTTGTCCGATGACCAACCAGGCACAAATTCTCTTACGGCTTCAGCTGCCTCTCTGCTTATTCCATATAATCCTCTAATAGCTTCATACGCCACTGCTGGCACTGTTGCATAAGTTATACCTTGACCTATTAAACTTCTATATCCAATACTTTCTCTTACAGGATCTTTTATTTCTCTAATACCTCTTTGAGTGGTGTTACCTGCTGTTCTAAAAATTTCTGCTGGAAATGATGCAAAGTTTCCAAGTGGAGATCTTCTAACTCCTTTTACAAAGTCTGATACATAAGCATAATTAGGAACTGTCTCTCTAACTATGCCAGCCGCCTCTTTCCATATTTCTAATGGACTAGGTTTTTTAACTAAATTACCTGCTGCATCTCTTAATCCTTTTTTAATAGCACTATCAAAAGCTCTATCTAATTTATATGCTTCTGCTAAAAAATTATAAATTCTAAAAAAATCATCTTCAGCTATGTATGCATCTTGAGCTATTCTATATGCAGCTTTAAAAGGACGAGTAAGAGTATTAAAAGTTTTATTGACAAATGTATCAATACCAGCTCCGCTAAATTTTCTTATGTCCTCAATGATACCAGTAGCATCTCTAAATGTTGTTCCCTGGTTCACGACTCCTTCTTCTAGTAAAAATTTATATAGTTGCTGACCTTCTTCTGTATTTCTAAATCTGGGATTACCCGTTAATTTATATAAAAGTTGAGGTTGTATACTTCCCATCGATCTACCCATATACTTTAACATTTCAATAGGGCTTATAAATAAATTACCTCTGTGTATTGTAGTTACAAATGCAGATGTAAAGTTTCTAGCATGAGTTAATGGACCTAAAACTGTTTTAGCTATTTGAGTTATACCTTTAGGTAATAGTAATAAATACCTGTATGCAGCGCTTTTTGTAAGTCCACTACTAACTAACTCATCACCAACTCTTATTGCATCGGCCCACTCTTTAGTTGTAAATAAACCATCTATGGGTGAGGTGTATACTTCATCCGATAATCTATTTTTTAATTTTAAACCGGTGGGAGCAGTTATAATTTCTTTATTAGGAAAAGCTTGCACAGCTTCATCATAACTACTTCTAAATATACCACGTTCGCCCCTCTGTATTTGTATATTGTTTGCTGTTTTTAAATAATTATAAAATTTATCTCTAGCTTGTATTTCTCCAAGATCACCCATAATGTTGTATATTATTTTTTTAGCATCCTTATATTCTCCAAAAAAAGATCTAAAAGCATCTAAATCAGATTTAGTTTGTATTAATCCACCTTTTCCGTCAGGTTTAAATTTACCACCAGCAGTAATATTTTCACTTATGTTTTTCATTATGACAGCCTTATCGTCTAGTATGTTTTTAGTTCCTAATGGAAACACAGGTGCTTTGTCTATTGGATTAAATTGTACGTTTTTATAAATGTTATTTACTATCTCTCTTGCTCTGCCTTCATTAAGAGTAACGCCATTATTTTTTGCATATCTTTGAATAATAGCTGTTATTTGATCAAAGGCTTCTCTTGTAGGAATGTAGCCATCAAATATACCTTTATTTAAATCAAAAATTTTATAATCGTTTTGTAAAAATTTTGTAACTCTATTGGTCATGATATCATTAAAAGCAGCAGACCCTTGATTTATATTACCACCTTGTAACACTCCATTTTTTAAATCTGCTACAACAGTTCTAAATTCAACTGCATCACCAATAACTTTGTCTATAGTTTCATTCGATATACCTAATTTTTTCATAGAAGCTGTAAAATCTTTTATAACTTTTGAATTAAAACCTTCAAAATATATATTACCTTTTTTAATTGCATCTTTTGTTTTTAACATAAAGTCTGCAATCATTTTAGAAGCCACTGCAGGATCAACTGCTTCTCCTACTTTTTTAGTTTCTCTAGATATTTTTTTTAAACTTTCATCCATACTTTTAGCAAAGTCGTCAGCTGTAACTTTTAATGCAGACTTAGTTCCTTCTAATTTTACAACACCATCATGAATAGCTTGAGCTTTACTACTTCTGGATCTAAAGGGCTGACCTATGTATCTATCAACCCATCTTTCTATGGCTGAATTACTAAAAGCTAAATCTTTACCTTTTTGAGCAATTAGTTTACCGGTTTTACCTACCCCATATACAAAAGGTATTATTGGAAAAGCAAACTCTGATCCAAATAAAAATTTATTATGTAGCTGTCTAGCTGCATCTTCTGCAGCGTCTGGGTTTTCTTTTCTATCTAATTCTGTAGGTATAAAATCTATGAAGTCACCAAAGGTTCCTATGTCTTCTACTTTAGCAACTAATGCACCAGCACCAAAACCACCACCCACAGCAACTCCTACAAACTTGTCAAAACCAGATGCCTTGTTTAATTCACCTGCTTTTTTACCAGCCTCCAATAGATTTTTGTTACCAGTAGTTTTTACATATTTATTTCCTTTAATAGCATTAACTAAAGGCGTAGCCAACTGTCTAGCTTTTTGAGTTAAATATGTAACCGCGGGTATGGCTGTTTTACCAGCTATACTAGTGGCACCATATATTTGTGTTAATGCTTCTAGTATTCTACCAGTTGCTGTTTGATTAGCCTGGTCCTCTGCTGCTTTTTCTATTATACCTAGATAACTATTTTCAAAAGCATCATTGAACTTTTGTGTCATACTTTGATCAACAGGTATACCCTCCTCTTGAAATACATCGTACAAAAGAGTTCCAAAATTAATTAGTCCTTTTGGTATTTTTATAATACCACTAGCAACACCTGCTCCTATTGATTGTGAAGTAGCTATTTCATTAAACTCATCATCAGGTATTCCAACTGATCTTTCTATAACCTCTACTTCAGGTGGCGCTGTGCCATCATCTAGTATGGTTTTTTTGTCTGCTCTATCCGTAGAGTCTAAAATAAAATTTGTAGTCTGTCCGATTACAGATTTATCTTGATCTAAAAATTCTTCTACTTCTCTACCCCTTGCTCTAATCTTTCTTTCTGGTACACCTTCTTCTTTTAATTTTTCTTCAGCTAATCTTTTTGCTAAACCTTGAATTCCTTCTTCTCTAACAATATCAATAAATTTTTGACCTTCTTTTATGCCAGAAATAATTGTATCTTTTTCGTCTTGTGTGGGATTTATAAGTTTGTCGAGTAGACTACGTTCAGCCATTTAACCTCCTACTCTGGTATATACGGAACTAATTTATTACCTTGTCCACCTTTGTAGAACTTGCCGTCAAAAGCAATGTATATTTTATCAGGACTATATGGATATGCACCGGATCTTAAAGTTATAACTCCAGATTCATCTACTTTATCAATATCAATAGTATCCACATAAGTTTGAGTATTGTCTAAGTCTTTAGAACTTACACCCTTTATGGCCCCCTGATCAATTCTATCTTCTTGCTTAACTAAAAATCTAGCTTGTCTGTCAGTCATTAATGGGGCAGCCCCTGCTTGAGATGTAGAATACTTATCTACTTTTAATTCAAATATATCAGATGCTGCTTCACCAGGGTCTCCACGTTTTCTAAATTCAGGTAAAGCTCTATTCAAAGCTTCTTTAGGAGTTAATTCATACCTCTCCACTAAAAAATCTATTCTTTCTTGTAAAGCAGATTTATCTTTTGGATCTAATAATTCTAATTGTAGTTTAAGATCTCTATCTTTTTGAGCTTCCTCCGCTGCAATATCTATTTCTTTACCTTTTAATTTTATTTTAGATTGAAGATTTTTTCTATTTGCTAGATTAGAAAAAGCTTGTCCTGTAGGATCTTTAAAAGCCCTTGCAATATTACCTATAGTGCTTCCTCCACCACGTTCGCTTAGTGTGCCTAAACCACCTTGAATTAATAATTGAGCCACAGGGTCTACTCCAAAACCCTCACCTATGGATTCCATAGCAGTTGCAATATATTCTTCACCTGGTGTTTTTTCTTCAAGAGTAATAGAGGATGCTGAAGGTTGAATACCTTGTCTCATAGCTCTATCCATCTGTAATACATTACTAAAAGGATTACTTCCTACATTATATTGTTCTCTATCGGTGACGCCATCCATGATACCTCCCATAGAGCTACCGCCTTTTCTAAACATAGGTCTTTTATATATTTTACTCATTATTGGGTTAGCCTATATATTCCAGCTAGTGTTGATCCAATACCTAATGCAGTTTGTAATGGACTTATGCTTGGAATTTGTTGGGTTTGTGTAGCTGCAGGATATCCTGAGATTAGGCCCATGATGCCTGAACCCAGAGTCTGTGCTGCTGTTAAAGGTTGCTGTTGCTGAGCTTGTGCCAAAGCTTGTTGAGCCGTTAACCCTGCTTGCGCTCTTGCTTGTTGTTGCTGACCTAAAGTAGTCAAACCAGCAATTTGTTGACCTTGCAATGATGGGGCTAATTGAGCTAAATTCTGTTGTTGTTGAGATAAAGCTTGTTGTTGTTGAGCTAACTGTTGTTGTTGACCAAAAGCTTGACCTGCTGCTTGTTGAGCTTGACTAAAACCTTGTGCTAATAACTGTGCTTGTAACGCTGCTCTGTTTCTATCTTGATTAGATAAAAATTCTGCTCTTTGAACACCTTCTCGTCCTCCACCTAAAACACCTGCAGCGGTAGCCTGAGCTGCAATAGAAGGTATCCCTCTTGCTGTTTGTCTATCAAACTCATCCAAAGTAGTTTTAATTACGTCTTGTTGAAACGGAGACATAAATTGTTGGTAAGCTTGCGGCCCTACAAATTGACCTGCTTGTCCAGCTTGTGTTGCAGCCTCGCCAGCTTGAGCTGCTGCGGTTTGTAAGAAAGGTGCAAACGAACCAAGACCTGATGCGAGTTGCTCAGCATCTAATGTAAGTTGCCCTGGACCTGCTACGAACTGTGGTCCTAGTACTTTAGAAAGATCAGCTTGTTTAAAACCTCCAACAGCTTTTTGTAATTCTGTTAAAAAAGGTTTTGCTGCTGCTTCGATAAACGGAGCTGGTTGTGTTATTTGTGTTATTGTTTCAGCCATTATGCTATTTTACTCTCTAATTTTTTCATTGTATCGTACATAATTTGAGCACCTTTGTCGACGCTTCCGCCTCCAGCTGCTCTTACAGAGTCTGCTGTAAATACAAATTCATTGTTTGATAACATCGCTGGGATATCATCTGCTTTTTCTTTTACACCAACCGGTGGTATAAATCCACCTGTTTCTCTTAAATCTAGTTCTTTTATACCTTTAGAATTAATGTTAATTGGCAGACCTTCTATACCCGCTGCCATCTCTACCTTCTCATCTGTTCCTCTAGCCAAAGCTATACGACCACCGTCAGCCTCATTTTTTCTCATCATATCTGCTTTATCTGCAAACATATCATCTAATTCTCTTATTGCTCTTTTGTATACTGACATTTGTTGAGAGCTAGTTAGATCAGAATAATCTTTATCATAAATCTCACTTGCTAATTCATCAGCCACGTCTTGTATTTTATCTTTGTAAGAGCCGCTAGCAAAACCTATACGACCACCTGTCGCTGCTACTGTTCTATACTCTGCCAAATCTATTTGTATTCTTTCCTCTATCTCATCATCACTGTATCCAAGATCTGCATAATTTTCTCTTAACCTAGCTTCAATCTCATCAATTTCTTCTTCTGTTCTACCTTCTATTCTTTTTATAGGATCGGGTAAATTAGCTCGTTGAATTTTATCTAATCCAAATCCAACACCTGTTCCAACACCTACATCTCTTATAATTTTACCAAAAGCATTTTTAGTAAGAAAATTCCCTATTCCAGTTTTTATACCGTCTCCTAAAAAACCTCCGAATAAACTTTGTCCCGCTGCTGTGGGTAAACCAAAAGCTCCTAATGCAAGTATACCTAATTTACCAGCATCTGATTTAACTAATTTTTTTATAGGTTTAGTTATAGATTTAACTAAACTACCTAATCCGTACTGTTGTCTTGCTTGTTGTCCTCTTGATATTGCCATATTTTTGCCTAAATTTTAATAGTGTAGCAGGTATAGAAAACCTGAGTATGGCAGTTTATTTGATTTTTTTACTATCGTCAACTGGTTTTAAGTTGTCAAAAAACCTACCACAATATTGATATTCACCAACATGAGTTATGTAATCCATTATATAGATGTATAATTTACCACCCATATCTGTCCATCTTTGACAAAAACCAAAGTCTTCACCAAAACAACGTTTGGTTTTTGGATCATGAATTGTGTCAAAAAAATTATAAAAGTTTTGTTTTTTAACCTCTTTACCGTTTATATTAGTTGGTTGAAATATTTCTAACTCTGGGTAATGTTTCATCATTTTTTCTAACACACCTCTTTTAATTAACATACAACCTGTAGGGGCATGAGTAACTTCAACCACACCATTATCTGAGGATATGTTTTCTTGGTCATCTAGTTTTATGGGAAAAGTTAAACCAGGGGCTTTTAATGCTTGTGCAGATGCAACTTTATCTTTTTGACTCCAAACCTTATCCCAATCAAAAGACTTCATGGGATATGGACATGAGATTATATCTTTGTCTGAGTTTAAAAGTTTTTCAATTGTTGAAAAATTAAAATCTATATCCGAGTCTATAAATAATAAATGTGTGTATCCATCTTGATGATTTAACATTTCAGCCACACAAAGGTTTCTACCTTGTGTTACTAAGGATGATTTCATTAAAGTAAAACTAACTAAAATATTTCTATTAATACACTCTTGTTGAAACTTTAAAACAGCTTGACAATAATGCATAGAAACATCGCTATGCACAGGGGTGCATACCATTATCTTGTGAGGAGACTCTCCAAGATGTATTGTTTTTACATTACCTTTCTTTTCGTGGCTCGTAAACCATATTGGCTGGTTTGGATCTTGCATCTATTACTCCTTTTAAAAATGTTGTCCATTGAATTCCAATCTTACCCCAGCTATAATAAATATTGGCGTAAGCTGATTGAGACTCTAAATGATTATGTATTTGTTTTGCATGAATAGTTTGAGCTGCTTGTTCTATTGCAAACCCAAATTTTTGAGCTAACGCTCTGTTATTATCTTCGTACGGAACGTACATTGGAAACTCAGCACCTGTTTCATATAAGGCACCATAGTCCGTGGTTATACAATATAAACCAGCTGCCATACACTCTAATAAAGATATGCAAAACGTTTCTTCAAATATACTAGGGTACACATACATATGATAATTTTTTAAATTTTCTTTTATGTATCTATTAGGTTTATATCCTATGTAATTTACGTTAGGTAAAGATTCTGCTTGTGCATAAAGTTCTTTATAATATTTATCAGTCTGATCGTAAAAATCTTTTCCATAAACTTCTGTAGAAGAATACACATCTAAAGTTATTAAAGGGTTCTTAACTAACTGCATGGCCCCTAATAAAACTGACAGACCACGCCAAGGTGTGTTTTGATGAATTATTCTTATAGGGTCTCCTTCTTGATAAGGAGTAGATTTTTCTATTTTGTCTATACCATTTTTTATAACTACACATTTGTTTGTAGGAACATTAAAATGATTTCTATATTTTTCGTAAGTCCAATGAGAGTTAAACACATACCAATCATACTTACTATGGTTGGCTGGATTTTTAAACCAGGGTGCTAAATTAGGTTGATCGTAAGAATTTTTTTGCCAAAGAATATTTGGTTTAGTTGGATGTAAAGGTATTTTTTCTGGAACAGATGTACATATCTGCACCTGATCTAATAAATTTTTATCGACGTATTTTTTTAAATACTCGAATTGTAATTCTGTTCCGCCCTTAGGATTTTGATTCTGATTTTCCGTTGTCATTCATTACTTTCTGAAATACTTGTAAACCTTTATTAGTAACTTGTACAGTCACATCTTGAACAATATCAGGTCCTTCCATTTTTTCAGAAGAAGTTTTACCTGTCTTTGTGTTTCTATACGTAGTTATAGTTGTACAGTCTATCTTTATTATATTATCCGTTTTCATTCTCTCTGTTTATCAAAGCATAACTTATGGCACCTTGTATTGTATTACTGCCTGTTGCTGCCTGCACTGTTATAGCATCACCTGCTTCTAAATTCAAGCCTTGAGGTGTGGCATTTACTTGCGATTTGGCCGCCACTTCATCTCTAAAAAATTCATACTCAGTGTTTGAATCAGATGAATCAACTAAATTCATTTGTACTAAAATGCCCGAAGAGGCATCATTGTTAGCACAATATACACTTTTAACTATGATTGCTCCATCACTAGGACAGGTAAGCACCGTAGCTTTATTTACATCAGCTTGTTTAAAACCTTGATTTTTATATTGTATTGTCATGCCATGAAATAGTTAAAAGCATCTTGCTCATTTTTTAAATCTTCTTGAAAAGAAAAATTAAGTTGTTGTTTCATAGTAGTTAAAGACTCTATAATCTGTCTTTGATTATCTACTTCGTATTCTGGTTTTGGTTCAGGTATGTAATTAGTTATCTTAGCCATTATAAAGCACCGAATTTTGTATCGCTATCTATTTTTCTGTTTTCCGCTATCTGCTGTCTAACATCCCTTGGTGCAGTGTCGATTCTATTTTGTCTCTCTTCTTTTATCAAATCTTGTAACTCTTTTGTTTTTCGATTGAAGGCATCTATATCAGCACCTGTTTTTCTTAACCTGTCTAAAGTTTTTTGGCTAGTTCTAGTATCAATTCTTTTTTGTAAAGCTCTTTGTAATCCAACATTAGTTGGCTGACCTGCTCTTCCGCCACTTAATGAATATAAAAGACCACCAGAAACAGGGTTATAACCTGCCATAGGACCAGAAGCAACTCTACCTATATTATCTAAACCAAATCTACTTCCATAAAAATCTTGCATTGGACGAACTCTACTATCAAAATTTTGTAGTCTGCCTAAAAGAGCTGGTACTATACCTGGTAAATTTCGATCTCGATTTTGTCCTCTTGTAAAATATAAACTATCAACTGTATCTGGAACAACATCTCCAGTAGTAAAAATTGATGACCTTAAAGGTCTTCCTTGTTCTAAATCTGGTAACATTAAATTAGGATCATCGCTAAGTTCACTTGTTGTATCCAGATCTGCTAGATCAACAGCTCCTTGATTTCTTGCTATTATAGCTCTCGTCAGCTCATCATTTACAAAGGGTGTAGGTTTTTTAAAACCTATTGGGAATTGCATGTCTCCTTCGTCAAACCCTAAAGGTATTGATCTTATACCAGCTGACTCTTGTGTGTCTGCAAAAGGAGTAGCCGTTGGAACGAAAGATCCATCATAAAACTGTATTTGATTTTTTTCTAAATAGTTTGGGTCTCCAAATATTTGTAATTGCATTTCAGGTGTCATTATCTTCTTCCATCTGGTTGAGCATCTAATCTAAGAGTTCCATATCTCCAGGTCTCGCCTGTTGAATCATTTTCTATTTTAAGCGATACCAATCTTCCTCTTGCTCTAGTATCTACTTTATCAGTTGTTGTCGTAACTGTAAAGGGTCCAAGTGGAGAACTTACCGGGGTATCGTCAGGGAAATCACTAACAAACAAAGTTATTTTAGCACTTCCCTCTTGATATTTAAAATCAGGTATAAATCTTTTAACAGACATAATAAATTCACCATCTCCTCTAAAATCAGCCAATCCTGTTTGCTGACCTAATGGACTTCTTCTTGCTGTAATGTCATAATCTCCAGATCTGATAAACGCAGATATGGCGGTTGTGCCTGCGCTATTAACTTGATCGTTTCCTACTTCATGAGCGTAATAAACACTAGCTCCATATTTATTAGTTATTCCTAATATATCAGGAAAAACAGGAGTTGAAGTATCTTCATAATCGGTTGCATACGGCACGTCAAATACTCCTTGGTCCTGGTAAGTTGTTCTATCTAAAGAAGAAGTAGTCCAACAATTTTCTGAATAGTTATACGTTACACATCTATCAATTTGATCGGATCCATTTTTTGGATAAAACCAATTGACCTCTGTATATAAATTATTAGAACCAGAAAAGATAACATCACTAGAACTAAAATTTAATCCTAAATTAGTTCCATCGGTTGTAAAAACAAAATCTTCAACAAGAGATGGTAAAGATTTAACTGTTCCATCGTATGCAAAAAATCCTCCTTGTGTCCCCATCCAGAACACAGCTCCATTAACATAAGAGGCTGCATGCTGGCCTATGCATCCACAGTTTGTACCAACCTGCCTTACAGAGAAAGTAAATGGTGGACCAACAAATTGTATTACATATGCAGCAAGATCAGTTAATACAAAGACATAATCTTTACCTTGAAGTGCTGCTCTAATTTCGTTACCTGTATCAAGTCTAAAAGTCCCAGCTGTATTTGTAGCAGTGGGGGCATAAGTATTTAGATCTTCTTGATTAGAAAATCTTACAAACATAGGATCTTGTGTGGTGGTGTCACCTATAGTTGTTTCTGTTCCAAAGTGAAATAAGTGCCTGTCTCGATCGGAGACTAACGTAAATCTAGTGGCTGTGGGATTATTAGTAGTTTGAAAATTAGATGTAGATTTTGAAGCTCTGATAGTTCTAGCATTTGATGCCCCTGCGTTCCATGTAAAAGTTTCACCGTCAAATACAGTTGCAACTAACACTTGACCAAAGTTATCAAGACTCCAGTTACCCGCACTTAGAGTCACATCACTAACAGATCGTTCCGTGCCCCAGGTTTCAACGTTCCACGTAGATGTACCCCATCCATAACCATCTGTTTGTATGGTTGGTCCTACGATAACATAAGGGTTAACTGTTGCAGCTCCAGCGGCAGTCATTCCAGAACCTGTTTCTACACTAGCAGCTTGTACAGTAAATTTATCAACATCCGGCACAGTTAAAATCTCGTATACTTTTTGTAAATCAGCAGCTGTGTATGCACTAGCTCCTGTTACAGTTACGGCAGATAAAGTGACATATCTTCCTACAGCTAATCCATGAGATCCTTTATTAACTGTAATAACATTTGAGTTATTTACTGTCGTTAAAGTGCATCCTGTGATGGCCGTATCTAAAGGGGTAATATCATAAAAAGCATTTCCATAATATAAAAACAAACCTTGAGAGGTTCCTATGGCTGCATATTTTTCACCAGCAAAACTAGAAAAAGCAACTTGGGCTCTTGCTGCTCCTGGAAGAGTATCAGAGGCTGCGGTTAATTGTGACCATCCTCCTATTTTTTCCGGTAATCCATATCTAAATCTAACAAAATCACCATCAGTCCACTGACCTTCAGCTCCCGATTCAGTGTCTTGTTTATTAAATCCTGCCTTGAAATTCAATTTTTGTAGCATAGTATACCTTATATAACACTTATATAAATTATGAAAGATGAAAAAAATATGGAAAAAACAGTAAATATAAATAATTTTATTGGTGTTTATGATAACTATATAACCCCACAAGAATGTAACAAAGCAATTAAATTGTTTGAAAACGAAAATAAATTTAAAAGAACTTTAGATAGAAGACAATTTGAAAATTCTAATAATCTTCAAAAAAAAGATACACAGTTTTTCGCCTCCGCTATAAATTTAGATATTTGGTGGGAGGATCTTAAATCATTAATCGTTAATTATAACTCTACTTTTAATCATTACTTACAAGAAACTGGTGGAGACGCTGCGTATGATCATTGTGATTTTCATTTTACTCAATTAAAAATACAAAAAACTCTACCTAAAGAGGGATATCATCAATGGCATATAGAACATATGCGTGGTGCAAAAGGAGAACCTAGAGCTTTTGCTTTTTCTGTTTATCTAAACGATGTTGAAGAAGGCGGAGAAACAGAATTTTTACATTTTTCACAAAGAATTAAACCTAAACAAGGTAGGGTTGTAATATGGCCAGCAGCTTTTCCATATGTTCATAGAGGCAATCCACCATTATCTGGTGAAAAATATATACTTACTTCTTGGATGAATTTAAGAGGAGTATGATGTAGGTCTTGCACCTAATCTAGCGATTTTTTCTTCTTCAGTTTCTGTGTGTGTTACATTTCCACTATCATCATAGGTATCGCCATTATTATTATCCCAATCAGTTTGTAATTGAGCTAAGTGAGCCGAGTCCCATTTATTTGAAAACTGACTAATATCTCCGATATTAGCATCTGCAAAAGATGAGTGAGGTGTTGTATCCCTATATTCTACTTCATCAGAAGTTATAGAAGTTCCATATTGAATGGCCCAAATGTTAGAAAACTTATCTTGTCCCCAAAAAGAATCATCAGAAATAATATAAGCAACACCTTCAGAAGCACCTTCTGCGTAATTTTTAATTACTGTTTTATCTTCAAATACTATTGTCCAATTTGCGTTAGTTGCCATATTTTCTCCTACGTCTTAATAATATAAATAATTGTTAAATAAGGTTGAATCACCGAAGTAGAGTCTCCAGTAAAAGTTGCACTCATGTTGTGAGAGTGTCCAGTACCACTTCCAGTATTTCCAGTGGCTCCCCCTGGGTCGTTTCTAAGAGCAGAACCACCACCAGTAAATCCAGGGTTTGCAGGGGATGTAACTGCTGGGTGACTGTGAGATGCTAATTGCGCGGTTGAAAGAGTTGCGTTCGCAGTGGATCCTCCAACGTTTCCAGTTGATTGAACTGTGTTTGCTCCACCAGTTGAAGCTAATGCTTTAGTTCCTGATTTACCCATTGCCACGTTATCTTGTAGGTCAGGTAGTCCAAAAGTAGTTGAACCATTACCTGCTCCGTAAGTTGTACCTATAATAGCAAATAAGGCAGAGTAAGTTGATCTTGAAACATCTGCTCCATTACACTCTAAAAAACCTGTTGGCACTGAAGAAGAAGACCACGGCACGATAGTCGCTGTAGGAATTCCTTCGATACCTGTAAGGTTACCACCATCAAAATCATATTTAGTTGCTTCGTAATTTGACATATTATTTCTCCGTGTAAGTCCATCCTGTTGTAGCATCTCCTGAGAACACTAGTCCAAAAGCTGCACCTTGTGTATTTACAACAAGATCAGATGCGGCGTTTGCTATATTAGAAGAATTTCTACCAACAGTCAATGCGTTAGAATTAAAGTCATAACCTTGATCTACAAAATGGACCTCGTCTCCAGTAGCTGGTGACGCTGGAAGCGTAATTGTAACTCCTCCACCATTTGTATTTACTAAAAGTTTTGCACCTGCTTGAACTGTTTCAGCAGCAGATACTGCTCTCCATTTTCTGTATTCATTTGCCTTAACTATGTTAGTTCCATCTGAATATAAAATATAACAATTTCCTTCACATAAAAGAACACCAGTCCCTGATGTAGTTTTGAAAGTTAAAGTATTTCCCGCATGGTCAGTTGAATCTTGAACTATGTAAGTTTTTTCAATTGAGTTAGGTACAGTTATATTTAAATTTCCAGCTAAAGTACCTGTTAGTTTTAATACATTGTTTTTACCATTTGATAATGCACCGTTAGAAAAAGTTAAAGCTCTGCTCGCGTTAGTTACGTTAAACGTGCTGTAACCACCGATAGCTTGTTCTAAAATTAATAAGTTTGTATTTGTAATTTGTCCCCAAGTTCCTGAATTTTCACCAGTTGCTTGAACTGTAAGTTTTAGGTTAGCAGATGTTGAATTCGCCATATTTTGTTCCTTATGTATTCATTTTATTAAAAATATGAGTTTCTGTCAAACTCATTATGCAGCCACCTCTCGCCAGCCTGGAGGATCTATAGGCGCTGAACCTGTATCAACTTCGTTCCAGATTAAAGCATTACCATTTCCTTGGTTCATAGTCAACCCTAAACCAGTTACCGAAATGTCTACGTGAATAACAGTTGTTACACTGGCTAATTGAGCATTCATAGATATGCCTGTTACATCTACTTCTTGACTTGGAACAGCCGTAACACTAGCTAAAGTAGCAGTCATTGCAATACCTGCGGGGATATCGACGTAATCAATAACACCAACTGCACTTCCTAAAGATGCAATCATTGCCTCGCCAGTAAAATTAGCATCAGGGGCTGGATCTACATTACCAAGAGTCGCTTGTGCTACATTTAAAGTATTAAGGAAGAAATTAGCATTTCCTTTAACCGCCTCTGGTGCACTTACTGCCGCTGTCATAGCTATTCCAGTTACAACTGCAGTAGCAAACTGACCTTCGACTCCCCATGCATTTACGTTCCATTGTTGTCTGCCCCAACCTGTTTGGTTAAATGCCTGGATAGTTCCAAGTCCCATGGACATTGCAATACCTGTAGCCATTGCATCAGGGCTAGCATCAGCTGTTCCTAAAGCTGAAGTCATTGCAATTCCAGTTGGAAATACTTTTGTTTGAATATCTATATTTGAATTAGTTCCAAGATTAGCGGTCATCAATTGACCGTTGTTTGTAGATGTGGTTGCGGTTACATCAATGTGAATAGTTGGATTACCAATTGCGCTTGTTAAAGCAATACCTGTGGGAAGAACATTTCCAGCAATATTCCAAGCACCATCACCCCAATTTAATCTACCCCAACCAGTGTTGATTTCACCAACAGTGGTTTCGTCCCCTAAAGTTGCAGTAAGGGCAATACCTGTAGGTATTATAGTCGGGTTAGCTGAATCGTTCCATTGGTTTTGGCCCCAAAAGCCGGTGTTCCAAGTTCCTGATGCCATAGGAGTTTACCTCCTATTTAACCAGAGATTCTTAAAATCGCTGCTGTTGAAGTTTGTGCTGGAAACTGAATTGTAAATACGCCTGAAGTAGCTGTTTTATCTCCTCCAAAATCTAAAACACATACAGCAGCGTTTGTTACTGCTGATGATGTATTATAGATTAGTGCTCCCCTTGCAGTTATAGTAACTCCAGTAAAAGATCTATCTGCAAAGTCTACTCTCGCTACGCCCGCTGTTATTGAAGTTGCTAAGTTAACAAGTAGTCCTCCACCAGAAGTGTATTGACCACTATTACTAACTTGGTTTCCAGTTGTGAAAGAAGTTGTTGCTGAGTTTAGAGTCGCTGAAGAAGTATAAAGAGCTAATTTAAATTTGTCACCACTAGAAGATGAAAAATTAGCATCTCCTTCTAATAGTTGTTTTTTAAACGAATTACAAATTGCTTGTGTTATTGCCATGTTTATCTCCTATTTACCTATACGAGGAACACCACTTTGATATTCATCTCGTCTTCTTCTTCCCATTTGTTCAATTGAGAAGCCTTCTATCACTTGTTTATACTTTCCTTCGTATAATTGCAAGAGATCATTTGGCCCTTTTAAAAAACTGTATGCCTCGACCAGGCATGCATACAAAAGTCCGTTGGGAAATTGCAAACTTAAATATGTAGTGGGAACTGTACTCGATAATCCAGCAGGTTTCAAGATATAATTTAATTGTATTGTGTAGGTTTGATCAGGTGTAGGGGCCACAACTATCGTATTTTCGTCCCAGTTGCTGTAATATTTAGGTGTTCCTTGAACTCCCAAATTGTTAAATTCTGACATAAAACTGGTATCTCTATACTGTAAAAAATCTCTATCATTAGCGACTCCAACCCCCGCAGAATCTACTATTTGAGCAGATCTAATAACTAATAAATTGTCAGGTGTATCTATAAATCTTTGACTGGCTACCATTTGAGCAGTTACATATCTTCTATTATTATCCGAGTCCACATCTCTTAAAATTCTAAACTCTGAATTTTCTATAAAACCATTTACAATAGTGTCAGTCAAAACTGTGCTAGTGACCTCTGTATAGTCTCTAATTTTTTGTACTAATTCTGTATATGTCATGATATCGTTACCGTTATATCTCCTAAAGTTAAACTTGCTTCTCTTCTTCTATTTATATCAGATGGATTTTCTGGCACCATAGAATTATTACTTTGATCCTGAAAAGAAAAAGATCCAGGTAAAGTTAAATCGGCAATAATTCCTCCTCCACCTCCCGTGTTTAAATCAAAACGTTGAGGTCTCGCTTGTTCTAATCCTTGAGGATCTGCTACAAAAGGTTTTGGTTCTAACTGCGGTTGTTTTTTTTCATATTCTGTAATGTGAACAAAAGCTCCATTCCATTCTGTAACCATCTCTCTCCACGGAAATGCTTGACCACTTCTATCTGATATTGCTAATGCGTATTTTCCTTTTGCAAACTTAGACATTATTTTTTACCTTTTCTTTTTTTCTTCTTACCACCAGGGCCCATAGGTTTATCTATGAATCCACCATTTTTTTTATTTTCTCTGCTTGTTAATTCCTCTTGAGCTATTTCTCTCACTGCTTCATCTGAATCATTTATTATAGATCTTAAATTGTTATTGGTGTACTGCGATATATTCTTTCTAAACTCGCTTAATTTCATTTCCCCATAATCACCTACTTTAACTGTTTTTGTCATTATTCTTTACCTAAAGGTCTTTCGGGTTCTTGTATTTGTTGTGTTAATTTTAATATAGTATTCATATCTAAAACTCCTGCTAATGAATCAAATTCATCTACACGTAGGGGTCTTAAATTTAATTCTTTAGCTGCTCTTAAGTAATCTCTGTAGTCCATTATATCTCCGGGTAATAAGTTTTAGGTGAGATGTAAACACTCGCTGGTGATCCATCTTCTGTTAATGCTCTTTGTAATTCATCTTCGTAATACAATTTCATCTCTTGAGTTCTTTGTGGAGCTTTTTTCATAGAGATATAATAAGTTAAACCTGCACACATACATGGTACAAATCTATTAACAACATCAGCTTCATTTGTATACTTACCTGCATCTTGAATTCTTTTAACATAATAAAAATAAATAAAGTTACCTGCTTGTGTGTCTCCAGGTGTTAAATATAAAGTGACAGTGACTTTGTCTATAAATCTTTGTACAAAATATTGTGACGGTTGACCGGTAGCGCTTTTGTTTGAAAACGCTTGATACTGTGATCTATTAATTTTTGAAAGAGGTGTGTCTACATCACTTGCATTTCTAAAACTAGCTTCAAGAATATCTGAAACCATATCAACAAAATTTACAACAGCATCCCCAGATGCATGACTTGCAGCTGTGGTTCCGTCAGCTCCACGATCAGAGGCAGAGCATAAAATATTATTACCTGAAATAGATGTATAAGTAATTACTTCAGAATTAATTCTAATTTTACCAGTAGCGTTCATATTTTTAGTTGACGCTACGGGTATTGTAGTAGCTGAATCTGTAATTCCTGATGATAAAGTAGTGGTTATACCATCTGCATTTCCGTCAGATGGAGATCTAAATATTTGATATTCATTTTGGCCTGATGCTAATGTAATAGCAGTTCTTGCTACTTCCCAAAAATGCAAACCTCTATTGTCCCATTCTTGAAACATTATGTTTAAAGAACGTCTAGCTGATCTTAAGTCATTACCAGAGTAATCAAAGAATCCTAATCTTTCAAAAGACTCAGTTATAATATCGTCGATCGAAAGAAATTTTTCGAATGTACTCGTGCCTGAAAAAGCCACTTTGCCTCCTAGTTATAAAATACAGAGCAAACTGTTACGTGTTCAGTGGTAAAAGCAACTGTTAAATTTGTTTCAAACAAAATAGGTCCAGGAAAATTAATTACAATTGGACTACCTGCAGATGCAGTTCCGCTTGTTTTATATTTAAATTTTACTGTCCCTGCAGCCCCACCATCTTTCAAGTGAAAATCCCCTGAAGCAGCAGTTGTGTTTAATACAACACCTAAGGCTCTTGTTCTTCCAGTTTTTACAACTTTGTTTTCAGTAGTCACATTTGCATTAGAAATGTCACTAGTGCTTCCAAATGTTTGCATATTCTTCTCCTTAATTTTTAGGGGACTCTCCTAAATAAGTCGAGTCCCCGTTAATTATTTATTAGATATTACCAATAAGTTCAGAAGCATTTCTGTTCTGAGTTGCACTAATATAATCTACCTTTGTTACTCTTTGTCCAGAAGCAGAAGCTGATACTGAAGCTGCAAACATTTGCATATCATCAGTATTGATATTTGATGTAACAGTCGCTGCTAAAGCTCTGTTAACAAAAAATTCAACTTTTCCAGCTTTATCTACTCTAAACCCTACGGTGTCATAAGCGCTATCAGTGATAGTATATGCAGTGTACTGAACCTGATTTGTTCCATCCGCATTTTTAGTCACAAATCTGTAAAACTGCTCACCGTTGTTAGACTCGATAGAGATTCTATTAGCAGATCTCCATCCAGAAGTTCCAGTAAAAGTTTCAACTAATCCAGTACCATAGTCAGTAGCGTTAGCGTCATTGTTTTGAATTCTCGCTTCGTACCAAATAATTGTACCTGGGTTAGTGACCGCTCCAGAGCTATCTCTAGTTTCTGCAACAGCTTGAAAACTATTTTGAGTTTTTACTAAAGCCAGACCGTTGTTGTCCGTAGTGTTAGCAGATGTCAAAGTTACTGCTCCACCTACTTCATTAGATATACCAGCTGCTGCACCAGCATCTGCAATAGATGTTGACCATTCTGCTGAAGGTAAAGTGTTATAAATAAAATCGTCTTTATAACATATGTAGTTAGGATTATTGTCTACTGGTAAATCCTTAAACCATTTAGTGTTATTAGCTAATCCAGCAAACATTATTGGATTTCTAAAGTGTGTTCCTGCCATGATTGTATCCTCCTAGTTAAGATATATAGTCTCTAGGCCGTCGA
>VTLG01002387.1_pt1 | contig 33946 bp, 53 predicted proteins | sample 4694571 | NCBI WGS metagenome assembly VTLG01 (sample SAMN12604809, study PRJNA352737) | marine metagenome | biome: ENVO:00000447; feature: ENVO:00000209|ENVO:00000569|ENVO:01000036; material: ENVO:00002151; isolation source: viral sequences binned using virsorter ...
AGGTCTTTCTGTTTATGAAAATCCTTTCTTTTCAGGTACTGTATGTGGTTCAGATAGAGATATGGAGGGTGATGGAAGTGTGCCAGTACATTCAGCTAAAAATGCAATACTTTGGGAATGTAACAATGATGTTAATTTAACAGGAAGATGTAATAAAGGTTATGATTACAAACCTAGATTATTGTTTTGGAATAAGTATAGTCCAAATGCTACTTATGAAGAAGGTCATACAAAAAGATTTGTAGTACAAATGTGGGCAAATCATCAAAAATTTGTATCTGCCAATGCTAATGCTTCCGACAATCCTATATTTCCTATTTATCCTCAAGCAACATCTTACAATAGACTTGATCCAGATTCACCAAACTTATGTTATGGTAACATAACTGCACAAACATTTGATGATAATAATGGTAATTTAGGTAGTCCAGTTACTGTAAAAGGTTTGTTTGAAACTTATTACAAGTATATGATTGAACAATTTAAGGTAAAACCTAGAATACAAACATCTTACTTCGATATAAAAATATCTGACATTGTAGGTTTAGATTTTACAAAACTAATATATGTAGATGGATGTTATTGGAGATTAAATAAAATAATTGATTATCAACCACATAAAAATCAATCTACAAAAGTTGAATTAATAGAATGGATAGATGTAGGTACTTTTGGTGCTACACCTCCACCAACAGTAGAAGATCCATTTAATTTTGGTGATAATCCTGACCCTTTAACAACACAATAATATGCCAGTAAGAGTAAAACAACAAATAGATAGTTTAACTGGACTTCCAAATCAAGAAGGTCTAACAACAAATGTTTCTTTAAATGTTTATGATGCAGAGCATGTTGCTTTAGGAAATAGTTTTATATCTCAACATTTATCTAGTGCGACAGATAGGGCAACTACTGCAACAGACTGGTCACATGATGTTGTAAGTAACACTACTTACAAATTAAATACTTGGTTTAAATATCATACAAGTGGGAGTCCTTATGGTAATATTTCTGCACCATCTGCAAGTACAAATTATGTTACATTTAATTCAGGTAACGCATCAGGTACTCCAGTAACACATGGAGGTATATATCAAAAATTAACAGGATTAATCGTAGGATTTGAATATAGAGTTTCTATTAGGTTACAGAATTATTTAACTACAGGTGGTACTTGTTCTATACTTAGTTATTATGAAGTTGGAGATATTTACTTAAAAAACACAGAGGAAAGTTTTGTTATAACAAGTGATCCTGCAACAACTTTACCTGCTATGATATTAACATCAGAATTTACTGCTCAAACACCACAAGATATAATACTTATAGACTTTACAAATAGTTTTCAGGCAGGACATGAACCTTCTGAAGAAGCTAACACTATGTCTGTACAAGAAATATCTGTTAAAAGAAAAGATGAATATTTAATACCTGCACAAGCAGCAGATATAAATGAAAACTTTTCTACTGTTTATAAATCTAACATACAATATGTTTCACTAGAACAAGTTGATGACCCTGAAATACCTGCAGAATAATGAAATTTAAACACACAAATAGAACATTACATGAAGTAGGTAAGATGCTTAGAAAAGGTTTACAGCAAGAACTTATTGACCAAAAGCATGTTGCTACTGGTAAATTAAGTAGAGGTTTAAAATATACAGTTAACAAAAATAATGTTTTAAATGTTCGTTCTTCTGTAAGTTATTGGAAAGCTGTCAATAATCCTGAATTTGCAGAACCAACAAATCTTTCGGTAATAAAAAAATGGACAAGACATAAACGTTTACCTCTAAGGGCAGCAGCACCTATATTAAAAAAACTAAAAGAAAGAGGTTATGGTCAACCTTATGTTTTTTGGTCAGATGGTAATAAAATAAATAGAACAGATTTTGCAGGTATTACTGTAAGAAAACACAAAGATGATATTGTAAACAAATTAGCACCATCAATTGGTGTAGATGTAGCAAACATGATGAGTGAAATAATTAGAAAAAATAATCCAAAAACAACAGTTGTAGAACAATTTTAATATATAATATATATGTCAAATACAGAAAAAATAATAGTTCAGGTTCAGGTCAAAGGACAAAGACAACTTGAAAATCTAGGTAAAACCACAGATAAAGCAACTAAAAGAGTAGGAGGTCTTACTAAAAATATAGCAGCAATGGGTGCAGGTATATTAGGTGCTGTAGCTGCTTTTAGGCAAATAAATAGATTTATTACAAGTTCAATAAAAACATTTAGAGATTTTGAATTTCAAATGTCAAAAGTAAAAGCTATTACTGGTGCATCTACAGAAGATTTTTTGAAACTATCTCAAACAGCAGAAGATTTAGGTAGAACGACATTCTTTACAGCACAACAAGTTGCAGAACTGCAAACTAACTTTGGTAAGCTAGGTTTTACAACACAAGAAATATTAGATGCACAAAAAGCTACTCTTGATTTAGCAACAGCAACAGGTTCTGATCTAGCTAGAGCAGCAACTGTAGCAGGTGCAAGTGTTAGAGGTTTTGGATTAGATGCTAGTGAAACACAAAGAGTGGTAGATGTAATGGCTGTATCTTTTACATCTTCTGCAATGGATATAGAAAAGTTCCAAACATCCATGACAAAGGTAGCACCTATTGCAAAAGCATCTGGATTTTCTCTTGAAGATACAACAGCAATAATGTCAAAACTAACAGATGCAGGTATAGAAGCATCTATAGCAGGTACATCTTTAAGAAATATACTTCTTAAAATGCAAGATCCAAATTCTGATTTAGTAAAATCTTTTGGTCAAACTATACATTCTTACGATCAATTAATACCTGCTATGAATAAATTTGTAGAAGAAGGTGGTAGTATGGCTAGTATTATGGAGGTTGTTGATTTAAGACAAGCAGCAGCTTTTGAGCAAATGATTTCAAATACTGATTCTACCTTAGCATTAAGAGATGCAATGGTAAATTCAAATGGTGCAGCAGAAAGAATGGCAGCTATAGTTGGTGATAATTTAGAGGGTGCTTTCAAGAGATTAAACTCTGCGTTTGAAGGTTTACTAATCAATTTTACAGAGTCTGTTCTTGGTAAATCTTTACAAAGAGCAGTAGATGGGTTTGCTAATTTATTAAATGTTGTAAGTGATTTTGTTGACATACCTATGTCAGAAAAATTAGAAGAAGAAAGAAAACAAATGAATTTGTTATTTGAAGTATTGAAAGATACATCTACATCACAAGAGGTTAGAAACAAAGCTATTCAAACTTTAAATACAGAATATGGTGCTTATTTACCAAACCTTGTGAATGAAAAAAATACAGTTAAAGAACTAAGTGAACATCAAGCTAATGCTAATAAACAATTAGTAGAAAAAATTAAAATGATGGGTGCTGAAGAAAGGTTGAATGAAATTCAAAAAGAAAGTCAAAAGATTGCAGGTGAAATGTTTGATGTACAGTTAAGAATAACTGAAAATCAAAAAAAGATGGGTACAAATCAGGAAGAATTTTTTACAGATTTTAACACAGGAGTAAAAACAAGTATTACTGGTGTAGAAATAATGAATGATAAACTAAGGTTACAAGATTTAGATGAAGAATATACAACCTTTATTGATAAATTGAATGAAGCACGTAGAGTTGCAGAGGAATTTGGTTTTACTTTACAAAACAATGACCCTGTTGTAAAAAACAATAAAGATGTAGTGGTAGAATCTACAGCAGCTATTGAGAAAAATTCAAAAGCAAAAGAAGATAATGCCATAGCAACTGACTTTTTAACAACTGTTTCTGATGATTATTTTAATTCTTTAATGGAAGATGTTATTAATGGTACAGCAACTATTGAGGAACAAGAACAAAAGCTAAGAGATTTTCAAGTAGATTTACTTAACAATTTACTTCAAGATGAGCAACTCACTTACGAACAAAGAGTGCAGTTAGAAAAACAATTAAATGCTCTGAAACTCCAAAATATGGACACAGAGAAACAAGCTAGACAAAAAAACATTGATAGTGTTGCTCAATTAGGAGATCAACTCATAACTTTAGCAGGTGAAGATGAGAAAATGCAGGGTATAAGAAGGGTAGGTATCGCATTATCTTCTACTGCTGCAATTGCAAATAACTTACAAGCATTATCAGAAATGTCATTAGGAGTTGCAGCACAAGCAAAACTACCTTTCCCTGCAAACGTAATAGCAATGGTAACTACTTTAAGTACACTTGTTTCTTTATTTGCAAACATAAAAACATTAGGTAGTGTTTTTGCAGATGGAGGTATTGTAGAGAAGTTTGCAAATGGAGGTATGGTACATGGCAAGTCACATGCCTTTGGTGGTGAGAAGTTTGCAGTAGGTGGAAGAGTGGTAGAACTAGAAGGAGGGGAAGCGGTAATAAACAAAAGAAGTACAGCAATGTTTAGAGGTCAGTTATCAGCAATGAACGCAGCAGGAGGAGGTGTTAAGTTTGCAGATGGTGGTCTTTTAAATATGCCATCATTTACACAACAGCAATTTAATGCTGTAGGTCAAAATCAAATGATGGGTGCTGTAAGTCAAGGTAGTAAAGTTGTTGTGGTTGAATCAGATATAACTCAAGCACAACAATCAGTAAGTGTGATAGAATCACAAGTAACATTTTAAAAAAAAAATTATGGAAGAAATATTTAAAATTATTGAAAGTTATGGGTTAACATTAGTTTTACTCATAGGTGCATTGTATGCACTATATAAATTTTTCTTTTTTAGTATTCATGAAGTCAAGAATACATTTTCTAAACATCATGAGAAAAATGCAGAAAACATGCAACAACTAAAAGAAAAAATTAACATCATACTAGAGTTTATTAAAAATTATAAAAAAAATTAACAAATGTTTGTGGATAAAAAAACTAAATTAGAAAGATTAGCTATTTGTAAAAGTTGTAATATGTACAGAAACTTTTTATTATTAAAAAACCCAAAAATATCATTAGGGGCAAGGTGTGCAAAATGCAAGTGTTTCCTAGATGCAAAAACATCTTTAACTAAAGAATTTTTTGGCAAGTGTCCTTTAGATAAATGGTAAACAATTACATATGGATTTCAAACAAATAGCAAAAAATTACAACAAAAACAAAAGAGAAATGATAGAAAATGCTGTTTCTAAAAACAGACATAATATAAATAATTTTTCTAAATATAATGCAGTTGCATTAGATATTATGTTTGCCGAATGGCATGTTCTATTTCCTTCTCATAAACAAGACTTGAAATGCAGTTCTTGTAGAAAAGCAGTAGTAAAGTTTTGGGAAACAATAGTAGAGGAGTGGAAAACAACAAAAAACAAAAAAACTAAAACTGTTGGCTCAAAAAAAGCAAAGGCAAAATAACGTAGATATAGTCTATGATTACATTGAAACTGTTGGTGTAGAACTAGAAAAAAGATTTGGCGATTCACCTACTTGTAAAGACATGATTAGACATCTTGTTGAAAAAGGTATTATAGAACCTAAAAGAGTTAGAAATTACATGATTATTGTTGATTTTGATAGAATGTTAGTAACTAACAAAGGTAATAGAACTTGCACTTTTATGGATCTGTCTATAAAATATGAAATAAGCGAAAGTCAAGCACAGAATATTGTTTACAAAGAAAGAAAAAAGTCTGTAACTATAAACAATATATCCTACTAAAAGTTTTGTAAACAAATTAGGTAAGTATAAAATAGATTTAAATCTATTTTTGCATCTATGAAAAACAAATGGTATAACATTCAAAATAAAGCAAATAAAGTTGCTGAAGTTTACATATTTGATGAGATAGGTTCGCATGGTGTAACTGCTCAAAAATTTATAGAAGAAATCAAAGGTTTAGGAGACAGACCAATCAATATACGTATAAACAGTTTAGGTGGTGATGTTTTTAATGGTATGGCTATTCATAATGTACTAAAGAAAAGAACTTACAACACAACTGTATATATTGAGGGTATAGCTGCTAGTATAGCAACAATTATTGCGCTTGGTGCAGATGAGGTTATAATGGCAGAAAATTCTCTATTTATGATACACAATGCTTGGGGAGGTGTTATGGGTGATGCAAAAGAAATGCGTAAATCTGCTGCTACACTTGAGAAAATATCTAACGAATTAACAGAAATATATGTAAAAAAGACAGGACTATCATATGAAGCTATTTCAGAAATGATGGATAATGAAACTTGGTTGAGTGCAGATGAAGCGTATGAACTTGGCTTTGTAGATAGTATTTCAGATGCTATGAAGATTGCTGCTAAGTATGATGTATCTAAATTTAAGAACATCACAAACGAGGAAATTCAAAACAAATTTAATAATAACATAAAAAACAAAAAAATGACTAACGAGTTAAAAGAATGGTTCAATAGTAAAGTCGAAGAAATTGTTGCAGCAGTAAAATCTGATGTAAAGGTTTCTAAAGAAGTTGCTAATGACACAGAGATAACTGTTAATCTTGGAGATAATGATGAAATTAAAAATAAAATTTCTGACTTTGAAGCTAAGAATATAGAGTTATCAGAAAAAATTACTTCATTAGAAAATGAATTAGTTAGTGCTAAAGGTAGTAACGAAACTTTAACTAACGAAGTAGAAGCGTTGAACGCAAAAATCAATAAGGCAGATGCTAAAGGTACTGAAATAGAAACTGATGGTGACCCTGTAGTAGTTGAAAATAAAAAAGAAGATGCTAATGCAGGTTTTTACAATGCAATGGCTGATAGAATAAGATCAAAATTTAATAACTAAAAAATAATAAAAAATGGCAAACGTAGCAAATAAAGGAACATTCGCAACTTATTCAGGTGCGAATCTAAATGAGATTTTTTATGAGCCAGTATTTAGAAGTGATGATATTATGCGTAACTATAGAGTTATTCCTAATGTTAAACACAAAATGAATGTGTTTACTTCTGCTGCTCTAACAAAAATCGTAGCAAAATATGATGGTTGTACTTCAGCAAGTGGTACTACTCAATTTGATATTGATGAGAAAACTATTACTGCAGGAAGAATGAGAGTTGCTCTTGAGCAATGTTCAAATGAGTTCTTTGGAACTTACATTGAAGAAATGTACAGAAATGGTGTAGATGTAATGAATGTAGAAGGTACTCAATTAGCAGATGCAATTGTAGATCGTGCTGTAAAAGGTATTGCTCAAGATGTAGTAAGATTAGCATGGGGTGATGATACAACTTCTGGTGTTGCAGGTTATGGTAACATGGATGGTTGGATGAAACTTATGGGTGCAGGTTCTGCTCCAAGATTTACAGTTTCTGGTGGTGGTGCAAACGACCCAACAAGTGACCAAGTTATTTCAGCATTAAGAAAACTTTTTGATGAAGCACCTGCAGCATTACAACAAGTTGCAGCAGCAGATAAAAGATTCTATGTAACACCTCTAGTATATAACAAGTATCTACAGAACTTAGAAGGTACTTCTGCAGACTTAGCAATTGTAAATACTCAAGATGGTTATCAAGTAGTTAAGTTTAGAGGTATTGAGATTATTCCTATGTATGAGTGGGATACAATCTTAGCTGACACAGACCCAGACCTATTTGCTAATACAGCAGGTGGTGTAACTACTAACTTTACTCAAGGTATCTGTTATACAGCAACAGACAATTTAATTATTGGTTCTGATGTAACTGATCCTGAAGGTTCATTTAAAGTATTCTATGATGATTTAGAAGAAAAAATGTTCTTTAGAGGTTACTTCAAGTTAGGAGTACAGTATTTATATGATTCACTATATAAGTGGGCCATATTTATATAAACTAAATAATAACAGAGGGGGTGTTAAATCCCCCTCTTATTTAATAATCAATAAAAAAACAATAATATGGCAATAGATACAGGTTTAGCAATACAATGTCCAGATTTACAATCTACTGGTGGGATTACTCAAATATGCTTGAGAAGTTTTGCTACAGGAGATGCTGCTACAGTTGATGCTGCTGCTGATACTCATGGTTATTCTAGTATAGTAGATTCTGGTGGTTCTACAGCAACTTGGTTTGTTTATGAGTTTAAAAATGAAACTCCAACTTTAAATATAACTGCAACAAAAGAAAATGGTTCTACTGCTTTCGAGTGTGCGTTATCTTTTAGTTTACCAAGAATGAATGATCCTAAGTTTCATGAATTACAAAAGATGCTTAATGAGTGTATGATGGCAATTGTGACTGATACAAATGGTACAAATTTTGTTGTAGGATTAAGTGAGAGATTTAGAAATGAAGATGTATTAACTAAAAATCAAACTTACTTAAATCTTGCAGGTATGGAGGGTACTACTGGTGCAGCGTATAGTGATGAGAATATGATAACTATTAATTTAGTAGCAAGACAATTTGAGTTACCAAGATTATATTCTGGTACTTTAACTGTAGATACATCAGCTTTAACAGCAACTACTAATTAATATAAAAATTAAGATATAATAGGTTGAACTTTGTTCGTAAAAGTATTAACCTCATCCTATTAATATCTTTTTTTTTTAAAATGTGTGATTGTAACAATAATATAGTAAATTCACAACATTTAAAAATATATACAATTATGGCAAAATATAAAGCAGTATTATCATCTGGAGTTTCTTATAAAGGTGATTTTAAAATAAAATGGTCAACAGCAAGTCAAGAAGAATTAGCTTATGCTTATGAAGATTTAGGTATGACTAATTTGGTAGAAAAAATATCAACTACAACTAAAAAAGATGAGCCAAAGAAAAAAAGCAGTAAAAAGTCAAGTAAAAACAAATCAAAAAACTAATACTTTTGAGTTTGGTGTTTTTAACTTAGCTATACCAGAACATATTGAAGAACCTTTAGACTTATCAAGAGTAAGAACTAAGTTTATACCTTTTGGTACAAACAACTTATTTCCTCAATATTTAGCAGAATTAAAAAGAAAATCTTCTACTCACAGAAGTGTTCTAGCACAAAAAGCTGTATTCACAAGTGGTGCTAAATTCGTTACAAACAACGAAGAAATAAAAGATTATATTAAAGATGTAAATGCAGATGGTGAATCTCTAAGAGATGTGTTTAAAAAATTAGCAGATGATTATTACACTTTTGGTAATGCTTATGTAGAAGGTGTGTTATATGATGGTGGTTTAAATTTATATCATTTAGATGCAACTACTGTTAGAATGTCTAAGAATAAAAAAGAAGTGTATGTACATCCTGATTGGGCAAAGTACAACACAATGAAAGACAAACTATCTATCATACCTTTATACCCAAGTGTTAGAGGTAATAGATTTGTTCTACAATTTAAAGATTATGAACCAACCTTTACTTTTTATGGTTTACCAGATTACATAGCTGCACTTGAGCATGTAGCAGTAGATTATGAGATAGGTAAATGGAATCACACTAAATTTAAAAATGGGTTTCAACCATCAGCGATAGTTGAGATTAGTGGTGATATGGGAGAAAAAGAAGCAAAGCAGTTAGTAAAAGAAGCACAAAGAAAATTTGTTGGCGATGGAAACAATGGCAAAATAATGTTTATAGTAAAAAATGGTGACACTTCACCTGCTAACGTAAATATTATTAAGGATGACCAAGAGGGTAGTTGGTTAGACTTACAACGCATTACAGATCAAAATATTGTAACAGCACATAGATGGCAACCATCTTTGAGTGGTTTAGTATCTAGTGGTAAAATGAATAACACAGGTAGTGAAATAAGAATAGCTTATGATTTAGCAATGACTACTGTAATTAAAGATACATCTGATTTACTATTAAATGGTATAAGAAAATTGTTATTTAAAGAACTAGGTTATTTACCAGAAGATTTGGTAATACAGTACGAGCCACCTATTAGTTTTGCTACACAAATAGATCCTTCTAAAGTGTTAACTATAAACGAGCAAAGAAGAATGTTAGATGAAGATTTACCTATGCTAGAAGAAGGTAATATGTTTTTAACTGATAGAGAGCAAATTATAGTAACAAGAGATGATGATGATGATAGTCCAGATGAGGATGAGAGTTTACAGGTAACAGAAATTGAAACTAATAACGAATAATATATATGGCAAACGTAAATCAATATTCTACTTTAGTAACTTCAGCAGAAGTAATCAGTAACAGTTTTACAAATGCTAATACAGATACTGCATTAATATCTACAAACACAATATTACTTGCAGAATTAGCACACATAAAACCTGCATTAGGTAAAAAGTTTTATGAAGAAATAAAAACACAACATCACAATGGCACTTTGACTACTGCAAATCAAACATTGATGGATGACTTTCTTACTAGAACTTTGTGTTGGTTTGTAAGATTTGAAGTTATAAGCGAAGTACAAAATAATAGTACAAGTGCAGGAATTGTAAATAATATAGATGAGTTTGCTACTATTATAGATCCTTCTGAACTGAATGCTTATAAACAAGATACATATAGAAAATCAGAAATTTATTTAAAAGATATGATAGATTATATGGAAGATGAGGATCAAGATGGTCAATATCCTACATATGAATCAGATAGACCAAGAAGGGGTCATACATATAAAAATCATGGTATAATTATGTATGATAGTATTTACCAAAGACCAAGAACATATACAAGTTGGAAAGATTTTTGTCCATGTGATGATTGTTAAATAAAATAAATTATGGCTGCAAACGAACATAAAAATTTACAAGATGCTAATAGACACAACCCAAAAGGGTTTGAAGTTGCAACAAATGATACAGTTTTGTCTAAAGGTGCAAGTGATGGTAGTGGTACAACAGATGGTAGTTTAGAGTATATATCTAAGTCTTTAGTTGGTGTAACAAATTATAAGATGCAAGGGTATATTGGTGCAGGATTAAATAATTATTCTTATGGTGAAGATTTAATAGACAATAAAGCACCATATCAATGGGATCAAGATTATGGTTCTACTACAGTATCTGGAGGATCAATATTACCAAAAAACTTTTTTAGAGCAGGTTCAGGTCATGTAGTACCTTTTGCATCTACAGTCCAAAGAATTAAAGGTTGGTTATCAAGTGATGGTACAAATGCAGTTACCATTGCTATTTGTAAAATCACACCTGTAGGTGATAGCACTTCTAATGTAGTTCCTGTTGTTGTAGATGAGATTGCAGTAACAGGTTTAGGTAATGATAGTAAATTAGTAGCTTTTGAAGAAACAACAATCACATCAGCATCTTTAGCAGCAGGTGATATTTTATTTCCAATGTTCAAAGAAGGTGGTGGTGCAGGATCAGAAATTTTTGTAAACTTAACAATAGAAACATATACATATTAAAAAAATAAAACATGGCAACAACAGTAGAAACAGCAGATTTAACAGTAACAATAACAGAAAGCTATACATTAATGGGTACAGATTATGGTAGCACTTGTACAAAAACATATACTACAAATGGTGAGGTAATACAAAGATTAATGAGTATTGCAGGTAAAGGTGGCGAAAGTGCTACTTTCACCGATATATTAGCATTAAGCACAGTAGATGGTCAAGGTCAGGTAGTAAAAGCAGATTATAAATATTTTAGAATTAAAAATTTAGATGATACTAATAATTTAAATCTTAGATTGTATAATGGTGCAGACTATGTATATTTTAAAGTAGAGCCATATTGTGCAGTAGTTTTGATGTCACCAGATTTAGATGCGACAACAGCAACAGGTGCTGTAACTTTTGCAGACATACAAGCTGTAGCAGGTCAATCATCACATGCAACAGATGCAGTAGATGTAGAATTTATTGTAGTTACCGCATAAAATGGCTAAAAAACGAAAACTTAACTCACGAAACCCTAAGTATGGTGGTGTAAAAGTAAAAGAAGATAAGTACAAAAAAGAGTTTGTACATGAAGTTAAAGGAGTAAAAATTTATAAATTACACAGTATATAATTATGCCTTGTTACGAATGTGAAAATGGTAAATGGAAGTTTGGTGAAACTGGTAGATGTCAGTATTCTACTAAATCAGAGTGTGAAACTGCTAACAAAGATTACTATGCAGAAGAAACTTATGATGATTATCCACAAGCTGCAAGTACAAATGCTAAAAGAGCAATTAAGTACAAAGAAGAAAATGGAAGTTCTTGTGGAACTATCGTGGGGTGGACAAGAGCCAGACAAATCGCAAACAGAGAAAAGTTGACAAGAAGAACGATTGCAAGGGTTGCATCATTTAAAAGACATCAACAGCATAAAGATGTACCTTATGATGAGGGTTGTGGAGGTATAATGTGGGATGCTTGGGGAGGGTCAGAAATGATAGAGTGGGCAATAAAAAAATTAGATCAAATTGATAATCCTAAGAATCAAGAAAAAAGAGAAGTAAGTGATAGAATAAAAGCAACACTTAAAAATAAAATGGAGAAGCACAATGAAGATGTAAAGGACTTAAAGAAAGATTGGAATCCAAGAGTAACAGTAGCAAAATTAGAAAAAGTTTTTTTAAGAGGTGTTGGTGCTTATTATACTAATCCAGAAAGCGTAAGAGAGGGTATTACAGGGCCAGATCAATGGGCAATAGCAAGAGTAAACTCTTTCTTATTTGCAATGAGAAATGGTAGGTATAGAAGTGGTAAACATGATACAGATTTATTACCAGACAAACATCCTATGAAAAACACAAAAAAAGAAAAAAACAATATGGAAAAAGAAAAAAAATATTATAGTGATGATGAGCATGATTATCACTTACATTTGACAGAAAAAATGATGGCAGAATTACACACACTCGGTGAATTAGAAATTATGGTAGAAGAGGGAGAAGAGAGAATGGTAATCAAATTAACTTATGGCGATCAAGAAATGAAAGAAGAAGAAATAAAACAAGAGTTTGAAAATATAGTTGCTAAAATTCTAAAGAAGTAATAATGGAAATAGGCAAAAACACAAAAATTAAATTATCTTTAGAAAGTTTTGTGTCAATAGGTGCTACAATAGCCATTGTTGTGACTATGTATTTGTCTTTAAAAAGTGAAATAGCCATAGCTAAAGAACTACCAAAACCAGTTATTACAGCAAAAGAATATGAGTTGCATGACCAACTAATAAAAAACACAATAATGCAAACTCAAGAAGATATTGAAAAAATGCAAAAAACCTTAGATAGGATAGAAGATAAAATATATAATAGATGAGTATATTATCAAAAATATTTAGTAGTGGTGCAACAGAACTAATAAAAGGTGTTGGTGATGTTGTAGATAACTTGACTACTACAGAAGAAGAAAGACTAGAAGCAAAAAGAAAAATTGAGCATATGGTAAGTAGCTTTGAAGCAGAGATGCAAAAAGAAGTTACTACAAGATGGACTCAAGACATGAATAGTGATAGTTGGTTGAGTAAAAATATAAGACCACTTGTACTAATATTTTTAGTTTTTAGTACAGTTTTACTTATATTTATAGATGCAGGAGTTATAGATTTTGAAGTAAAAGCAAGTTGGGTAGACTTGTTACAACTTGTTTTGATAACTGTAATAGGTGCTTACTTTGGTGGTAGGTCATTTGAGAAAATAAAAAAATAATATGCCTTATAAATATTTTAAACTCAAAGAGTTTGCTTGTAAATGTGGTTGTAATCACAACAACATAAACAAAGAATTATTAGACATGCTTGAACAAGCTAGAAAAATGGCAAAATTACCATTTGTTATATCAAGTGGTTATAGGTGTGAAAATCATCCAGAATCTATAAAAAATCCAACCTCATCCCATGTTAAGGGGTTAGCTGTAGATATAAAATGCACCGACAGTAAAAGCAGGGCAATAATATTAGATGCTTTAGGGTTTGTTGGTTTTAAAAGATTTGGGTTACATAAATCATTTATTCATGCTGACATAGACGAAAGTAAAGCAAATCCAGTTATTTGGCTTTATTAATTTAAAAAAAAATAGTTTTATGCTTGGATAATTAATATATATTTAATTATCTTTGCTCTGTTTTGTGGTTCTCACAAAATTCTCAAAGTGTTTAGTTTAGTTAAGAAAGGGGAGTTAATAACTTCCCTTTTTTGTGCAATATATGGCTACTTTTTTGTATAGATTTGTCCAAATCAATAACTTACAAAAATGACAAAACAATATGGAAAGCGTTTAAGATTGAGTGAGGAAGAGGTTGAAATGATCTTAGAAAGCAGGGCTGATAGCACAGCCAACATAAATGGAAACACAGCACTAGAAACACACTTATATGAGAGAGGTATAGATAAAAAAGATGTAGTATCTGTAAAGCATTGGCAATCTGCTAATGGTGAGTACAGATTTAGCATAGTAACAAAAGAAGATGTATCTATAGATAAAAAAGATATTTTAGATAATGTATGTACTCTAATAGAAAAACATTCACCATACTACAAAAAACCAAGAAGAAATAAAAATAAAGGAGGTCACTTATTAGTTATAAATCCTGCAGATATACATATAGGTAAATATGCAAATAAAGTAGAAACTGGTAATAACTATGATGTTGAAACTGCTTGTATGCGTGTTATAGAGGGCTTAGAAGGACTTTTGGATAAGTCAGAAGGTTTTGGTATAGAAAGAATATTATTTTGCGTAGGAAACGATGTTTTGCACGTTGACAATGTTTATAATACAACCACAAAAGGTACTAATCAAGATGTTGATGGTAAATGGTGGATGCACTTTGAGTTTGCTTTAGGATTATATGTAAAGTGTGTAGAGATTTTAAGAGAGGTTGCACCTGTAGATGTAGTACACAGTATGAGTAATCACGATTATCAAAGTGGTTTTCATTTGGCACATGCACTCAAAAGTTGGTTCAGAAAAGATAGTGAGGTTTCATTTGACATTAGTGTAGCTTATAGAAAATATTATGAGTATGGTACAAATCTTATTGGTATAGAACATGGAGATGGTGCAAAAATGGATAACTTACCTCTGCTTATGGCACAAGAAAGACCAGAGATGTGGAGTAATACTAAATATAGATACTGGTATTTACATCATTTACACCACAAAGTTAAACATAAATGGAGAGATGCAAAAGATTTTATAGGTGTTACAGTAGAATATATGAGATCACCTAGTGGTACTGATAGTTGGCACAGTAGAAAAGGTTTTACTGGTGTACCAAAAGCTGTTGAAGGTTTTATACACGAAAAAACAAGTGGTCAAGTGGCTCGTTTAGTACATTATTTCTAAAATATTACATAATTTTCATACAATTTACTTCTAGTAGATAAACATTTTGTAAAAAAAATGTTAAAAAAGTTTGGTAGTTGATTTCAATTTTATAATTTTGTCACCAACAAACTAATTGTAAACCAAAAAACACTTTAAAAAATGAACACAAAAACAAAAAAACAAAATTTTGCACCATCTTATGATGAATTAGTAACATTAAATGAATGTTATAATAAAATAATATTTCTTTTAGATAACAACATAATAAAAGAGAACTTTTTTTATCAGCATCACAATACAAACAAAGAATTTTTAAAAGAATTAAAAAAAGATTTACGAAATGTAATAAAATCACTACATTTTAAACATATGGATAACGAATTTAATCAATAAAAGCATATTAATTAATAACTAAAAAACATTGAGATGGAAATAACTAAAAGAAAAAAAACAAGAGAATTTACTGTAGATACTGATGTAGAAGATGTGTTAGTGTGTAGTGATGGAGGTCTTTTCTACACTTTAAAAAGAGTGTATGATATTTTTAAACATGATTGTGAAAATAAAATTATGCTTCAACCTCAAGGAACAGAATTAATATTTTATTTAGATGAAGTTGGAGAAGAAGATAAATTTATAGAGATTAAATTTATATATATATACTTAGATTCTGATGATGAAATAAAAAGAAGAGTATTTACAACAACAGTACCATACAGAGCAGAATCTAATTGGAATATTCAAGAAACTTTTATGATGATGGAAAGAATGTATGTACTAAAATTAAACACACAAATACTAACTAAACAAAAAGAATTATGTTCGGATGGGCAGTAATAACAGTAATTATCTTATGGATAGTTTCAGAATTAAAAGAAAATTAATAACTAAAATTAAACAATTATGACAGAAAAAGAAAAAGATAAATTTTTAGATGATCTTTTTTCTAAAGAAACAGTAAGAGAAAAAATGATTAGACAATTAAACGACCCTTATCACAATCCTTTTTCAGAAGGGTCTATAGCATCAGAGGAATTTGACTTGGCAATGCAAGTAAGATCAGGTCATTATGAGTCAGGAAATCACGAAACAGACTATTACCTACAACAATATTATGGTAGTGATTATGATGATAAATATTTAGATGAATATATGGAACTAGAATTTGACAACTAACTTAAATAAAACAATTATGAAAAAAGAAACTAGATTTGATAAATTAATATGGATAAGTGAATCACAAACTGAAACAACTTACATATACACAAGATAAAAATTAACTAAACATAAATAAAGAGATGACTAAAAAAGAATTAGAAGATGCGCTTGACAAAACCGAAAATAACTTAATAAAGTCAATTGAATTTAATAAAGAGTTGAGGCAAACAATAAGTGACCAACAATTAGAAATTGTAGAACTAAAAATGGATTTGCAAGATTGGTTAGATCAACTTCACGAGTGTGAAGATCATAGCGATTTAGGTCACTGTGCTCTAAACTTACGTGACTATTTAATAACTAAATTATCAATTAAACACAGAAACTAAACATAAATAATTATGGGAAAAATGAAAGAAGAATTTGCAAAAATGCAACAAGAAACTATTAATGCAATGTATGATGTTGCACAACAAAAGAGTATTAATCAATTAAACAATAACAAAATGAGCAGAAAAACAAACAAAACAGAAGCAAAAGAAACAGTTACAGAAACAAGAGAAGATGCATTAAGAAGATTATTTAAAGAAAATGGTCTTGTTAAGGAAGATGTTTACAAAGACAAAAGAGGATTTGTAATTATCACTAGGTCTGGTATTGACAAGATTGTAAGCAAAAAAGGTATTACAGTTGCTTATGAACCTGTAGTAATGGACTTAGATAAAACTCATGTAGTATTAAAAGCAGTTGCTACAATGAAGATCAACAAAACTGAAGTAAGAAACATGATGAGTTTTGGTGAAGCATCTGAAGCAAATCTTATGGGAGGAGGTAAAAAGTTTCCTGTAGCTATGGCAGAGAAAAGAGCAATGAGTAGAGTAGTCTTAAAAATTGCAGGATTCTATGAGCAAGGCAATGTGTTTGGTCAAGATGAGATTGTCGACTAATGTCAGATGATTGGATTAATGATGTTATTGATGGTGAGCCAACTCCTATAACTTATAGACAGTTGGTCATCATTGATAGTATGATTGATAGAACATCATTATCACAACAAGAAAAAGATACAATACTTAGCAATATAAATGATTATACAGAACTAGAAGCTGAAGAAATAGTAAAAAAAATATTTGAAAATGAAATCAAAACAGACCCTCAAGACCAATACAAAAAAATGTGTCAAGACAATGTATTTGGAAATAGAAGTTTTTAGAAGCATAGATAATCCAGATTATTGTAATGTTTTTTTAAGTAAAAACTTTATAGGTCAAATAAGTTTGGCAGAATCTGCAGATTTTTTTACAAAAGATCAACTTATAGATTTTCATTTAAGAGATGTAAGTAAGTTTAAGGTATCTGAAGATGTGATAATTAAGAACATAAAAAAACCAAATAATGACTAAAAAATATTCTTTAGATAAAATAAGATGTGCTAGAAATGAGTTTGAAGCATTGCTTAGAATACAAGGAATATCTAATTTTAAGTTGTGTAAAATTATGGGTGTAAACTATGCTACAAGTAAAAAGTATATAGAAGAACCAACACTAATAAGATTTATACATGCTTATAGATTGTCAGTATTTATGGGTTTAGAAGTTCAAGACATAGTTGATACAATAGTGTATGACTTAAAACAAAACTAAAAAAATGGAAGAAAAACAATTCAAATTAATGTACAGCGAAAATTATCAAGATATAATTTTACAAGAGATAGCTGATCTTTACGACATAGATAATAAAGATTACATATGTAGTAACAGCAGAAAGCAAAACTTGATGTACGCAAAAAGACTTTTTGTTTATATTCTTAGGACTAAATTTGACTTAAGTTTAGTTGAGGTAGGTAAGATTGCAAACCTACATCATGCTTCTATAATACATCATGTAAGAACATTTGAAATATTTAAAAACTTAAAAGGTTATAAAGAAAAAAAAATGTACAAGATCGTAGAAGAAAGGATAGAACAAACTCAAGTAGATGAAACAATAAGAATTTTACAACAACAAAGCAAAGAAATAGATAAAAAATTAAAACAATTGTATAACTTAAAAAACAAAGAAAATGTCAGAAACAAGAGAAAAAATTTATGTAGGTAGTGGTATAGAAAAGTTTGATGGTAATTTGATTCAACAAACTATATGTCTGTCAGATTTAAGAGATAATGCAAAAGATTATATCTTTAAATATGATGGCAAGGAGTATGTCAAATTAAAGACTGTTAAAAAAAGAGAAGTGGATCAGTATGGTAAAACTCACTATGTTGAGGTAGATACTTGGAAGCCAGAAAAAAAGAAACAAACAGAGGAAGATGATTTACCATTCTAACTTATCAATATTGTCTATAATATTATTATGTATTTTACTTGGTAATGTTATGGGTGCAACTATAGTTTTTATAAAACAAAAAAATTATATTGCTGATTTAGAGAATGAGTTAGATAAAAAAGATGAGGTGATAAATAAACATTTAACATAAAACAATATAGGTTAGAAAGGAGGTTGTAATTTATTTAATTTAATAATGGCGGTTATACTTTGAAACAATTACAGGTCACTATTGATAAACAACAAATAATTGAGTATTAATAAAATTAATTTACAATTTAAACTTGGTGGTGACTCCTTCTTTCTTTCCTTTTTTATAAACTAAAACTTTAAATTATGGATGAACAAAAATTAAGACAAGAACATTATTATTACAAAAGGAAAGCTAAATGGTGTGAGTTTTATGAACAATATATGGATAATCAAAGCATAATTCATATTAATGAAAAAGCAAAAGAATTTGCAGATAAACAGCTAAAATCTTACGAAAACAGTAAAGGTAAGAAAAATATATTATGGTTCTCAAATCAATTGTTTAGTAGATAGATATGGAACAACCAAACTATTATGCAATCATATCTGCAGAAGTTAGATATGACAAAAATCTTACTGCCCATGCAAAACTATTGTATGCAGAAATAACTGCATTACTAAATATGAATGGTGAGTGCTTTGCTACTAACAGATACTTTTCAAAACTATATGGTAAAAGTATTGTAACTATTTCTAAGTGGATCAAAGAACTTATTGTAAATGGTTATATATTAACCACTTACACATACAAAGAGGGTACTAAAGAAATTGATAGGAGGTATATAAGTATTCTTAAAGGGGGTATTAAAGAAAAAGATAGGGAGGGTATTAAAGAAAAGTTTAAGGATAATAATACAAGTATTAATAATAATATTACATATAGTAATAATAAAGGGCGTTTTAAAAAACCAACTATTGTTGAAATTGCTGAGTATTGTAAAGATAGAGGTAATGGTTTAGATGCAGAAACTTTCTTTGATTTTTATGAAAGTAAAGATTGGAAAGTTGGTAAAAACAAAATGAAAAACTGGAAAGCATGTGTAAGGACTTGGGAAAAAAGAAACACAACAAAGAGTATTAGTAAAGTACATATGCACTTAAGTTCACATATGGAAGCAAAACAATTATTAAAAAAAGGCAGAAAATGATAAAAACAAAAACAAGAGAAGAATTAGAAGATTTGTGTTTAGATCTATTAAGTAAAACCTATATTGAGTTAGGTCAACATAATGTAGATGCAGAAACAAAAGTTATTATGGCACAAAGTTTAGCAGAAGATTTGAGTAAAACATATAAAAACTTTTACTTTCAAGATGCTGTCAATGCTTTTAGGTTGGGAGTTAGAAGTCCATACAACAAAGATTTTATACATCTAAATGTACCAACATACATGAAGTGGTTGAGAAACCATCAAGAGTTAATATGGGATGCAAGAGCAAAAGTTAATGCAGGTGCTGATCCAAAAACAGTACCACATTTTAGACCAGAACCCAAATTGTTAAGATAAAATTATTATATAAGAATTATTTTTATAAATTTGAGAAATGTTTACAACAGTATTATTAATGATAGCTTCTTGTTTTTTTGGTTGGATGTATGGTTATAATCAAGCAGCAAAAAAATTTGATAAATGATTTTACTTTGGATTTTATTATGTATAGTTTTTGTTGTGTTTTTTATAAGTATTTTATTACATTGCATCGCATCTTTAGATGAAAGTAAGAATAATGAGAGGTTAGAAGCAAATATAAAACAATATAAAAAAACTTTAACAGGTGGTTTGCATCATGATAGAATAAATGAAAAAAGAAAAACACAGTAAATATTATTATGACTTCGATAGAAATAAATCAATAAACCCAAAAATGTTTATGTCAAAAGAAGAATTAGGAATAGATTATAAAGTAAATAAAACACCAAACTATTATATAGGTAGTGTTTATGGTTATGAAGCAAGAAAGGTTATAGAAGATTTTGATCTTAGTTATAATTTGGGAACAGCAACAAGTTACATACTACGTTGTTCTAGGAAGCATGAAACTGCTATAGATTGTATACAAAAAGCTATAAACCATTTAGAGTTTGAGTTAGATAAAATTAAAAATGCCAAAGCCAATATTTAGAATATTTGCTACTTATAAAATTTATAATAAAGTAGGTGTTACTAGAAAGCCAGTAAGTGGAGTGATAGATACTTTTGCAACAACAGATGATATAAACGAAATAAAAAAAAATGAAACAATAATAAATAGAATATTATACTTACATAAAAAAAGACCAAATAAATTTAAAGTAGAAATAATAAAAGTTGATATTGAAGATCAATATGGCTTTACAAATTATTAGATATGCCAAAGATTAGAAAAATAAAACTAGAAGATAGAAAAGACATGAGAGGTGGAGGTTACTCCAGAAGAAAGTTTACAGAAGAAGAAGCACAAGCTATAAGAGATGAATATAATAATGCTACAGAAAAAATAACTATATCTTCTTTGGCTAGAAAGTACAATGTATCTCAACCATTAATGTATCAACTTATTAAAAAGACAACCTATGCAGGAGGTGATGGGGGGTATAGGGGGGTACGCAGGGTAGGTAAATCTGTTTACAACCATCATTAATGAAACCTGAAGCATCAGTACAAGCAGCGTTCTGTACTTACCTTAAATACAATTATCCTCAAGTTAGATACTGTGCTTCTTTAGGAGGTATAAGAACCTCTATGAAACAAGCTGTGTTAGCTAAAAAAACAGGTTATGTCAAAGGATTTCCTGACATGCAAATACTAAAAGTAAATCACAAATATGCAGGGTGTTTTTTAGAGATCAAAGCAGATAAAAAATCATATCCAACTAAAGAACAAAAAGAATGGGTTGCATATTTAAATGAAGCAGGTTACTTTGCAAAGGTTGTTAAAGGTCTTGATGAGTGCATTGAAACTGCTGACTGGTATTTACAAATTCCATAACAAAAAAAATATTTTTAAAAAAATTTTTTGTAAAAAAAAAATCTGCGTGAAACTGCTGTGAAACTGCTGGGTCTGCTGTTATCGTGTGCGTGTGTGTGCGTTCTATATAAGGCGTTGATTATCAAGTTATTAACAAAATAAATGTGAATATCTTTTTTAACATTTTATTGTTTTTTTTGTTGAATATTAAAAAAAGTTATATATTTGCAATGTAAATAATTACACAAAACTAAAACACAAAAAATGACAAAAACAGAATTAAAAAAGTATAGTATAATAGAACTAGAAACTATATTAAAAAGGGTTAATGAAATGTTATTAATTCCAGTTATGAACGAATTTAATTTGAATAATCAGCAATTAAAAGAAATGCAAAAAGAATTAAATAAAGAATTATCTAAAAGAAGAACACAATTAACACAAATAGAACAATTAAAAAAAATATCAAATTATATAAATAAAAAATATAATTTAGACACTTATATAAATGAAAAAGCTTTTTCTATTGGGGTTAATGTATGGAATAAAGACTTATCTGATAGCTATGATTTAGAAATATCAAAAAAGCAAATTAAACAATTTAATCAAGAACTTAACAACACTAAAAAATAAAATTATGAACACAAAAAGATTAAAAGAATATTTAAAAGAGATTGACAGATTAAAAAAATTTGATTGGGATACTTCAATAAAAGTAAACCAACAATTTAAAGACAGAAAAGAACAAGAAGAGAGAAACAAAAAAACAAATTTTGATAATAGACTAATTAATTATATTACTAACTTAAAATAAATAAATTATGAAAAATTACGATAACTGGAAACTTGCAACGCCTGAAGATTATGGCTCAGATTATGTCTCTAATTGTTGTGGTGCTAGAGTTGATTATTCTGACAGATGCCAAGAATGTTTCGAGGGTTGTGAAGCTATTGAAGATTATGAGTATGAAGCTATACAAAAAGAAAATTATCTTGAAGCAAAAGCAGACGCAGAAAGAGAGGAACGTTAAAAAATTAATAACTAAAAAACACTTTAAAAAATGAAACTATTAACACAAAACACAAAACTAAAAAAGACATCTTTATTAAATAACGCTAGAGTATTAAATTTTAGTATCCCTGCTTATAAAGATTTAAATGGAAAATTGACTTGTCCATTTGCAAAAGATTGTATAAAATATTGCTATGCACAAAAAGGTAATTACAGATTTAACAACGTAAAGAAGGGACAACAAAAACGCTATGAACTAACAAAAACAGATGATTTTGTTAAAATTATGAACGCAAATATATTACTTGAAAGGCCGACACATTTGCGGATTCATGATTCTGGAGATTTTTACAGTATTGAATATTTAAATAAATGGTTGCAAATAGCTAAAGACAATAAAGAGGTTATCTTTTACGCATATACAAAAAGTATTAAATTTTTTAAGGGTTTAAAACTTCCAAAAAATTTCAAAGTTATATTTTCTGAGGGTTCAAAAATTGATAAATTAATTAATGTTGCAAAAGATCGACATGCAAAAATATTTAAAAATGTAAAGGATTTAATAAATTCAGGATATATAAACGCAACTGATAACGATTTGAACGCAATACAAAAAAATAAAAAAGTCGGCCTTGTATATCATTAAAATAAATACTAACTATAAAAACTATTTAAAATGAAACAAATAAAAAAACTTACTATAAATTTTGCATCTAATTATATTTATTATAATTATGGTACACCAAAACACAAAATAAATAATTTAGTAAAAGCATGTAGACAAACAGCAAAAAAATACAATTGCACACCTTTAGATATGTTTTTCTTTATGATAGAAAATAAACCAATTAAAAAACTATACACTCATTCATATAATTTTAATACTAGAAAAGGAAGAAAAATAAAAGAAGTTTTTGCAGATTATTATTATTCATCATTATAAAAATTAAAATTATGGCTAGAAATGAATTACCTTTAACAAATTACAGCAATACTTTTTATTTAATATTGTTTATCGTAACACTATTATTTAAAGGATGCTTTTAAAAATTAATACTAACACTTAAAAAAAATAAAATTATGAAAATATCAAAACAAAAAACAAACTTAAGAAATGAATTATCTTTATGGATATTAAAAGAAATTGAATATTTAAACGAATCAGACAAAGACAACAAACAAAATATTAAAACATTAATAAATGTTGTAAAATCTTCTAAAGATTATACAAATAAACAAATTAAGCAATTAATACACGATTTAAAATATAAATTACCTTTTTAAATAATTAAATTTATATAAATATTAAAAGCATCTTTTTAAGGTGCTTTTTTTATTGTCTAATGTATTATAATTATACTTTAAATACTATACACTTTACACACATTTAAACTGTTTAAAACTTATTTTATTTTATAATAAATTTTTATTAGAAAGTAAAAAAAAATCTTTGTATATTCTGCGATTTTTTTTTATATATGCAAGAAAAAAGTAAATTTTTTTTAAAAAAATATTTTTTATTGTTAATATATTTAAAAATTGTTAACATTTTATTGTTTTTTTTGTTGGATAATTAAAAATAATTTTGTATTTTTGCAAATCCGTAAAAAAATATATCTCCTGTTCTTAACCCCATAAATGGGCACACACAGAACTAAAGTTCAATTTTATAAATACTATGTTTTGGAATAAAAAGGGTACTCAGAGAACTTTTGCATGTATGCCTTTCCCCTTTTTAATATTATTGTGTTGCTTTTATTGCATATAGATCACGAAGGTACTGTTTTTAAATTATAGTTTTGCATAATTTATCTACAATCGGAACATAATGTTAAAAATTAGATGTTCAATTTTATATATTTATTGTGAATACAGTTAGAATGTTTATTGTATATTGGCAACATGAATGATGATAGTAAAAAATATGTTGGTAAAGAAGCTATGAAAAAAAGAGTTAAGTATGATTCTATTGGCAAGATAGATCAAAACTACAACAAGACTCCAAAAGCACTTGAACCAAAAAATACTGAAATGAGACAAGTGGCTAGAATGACTAGAAAGTCTTTGGCATATGCTTTGGAAGGACAACCAGTAAAAATTAAAATGGCACTTGATATATTATTTGATGAAGATCCACGTGCTTACATAGATGCTATAGCTAAACTTATGAACTATGCTATACCAAAACTTTCTGCAACAGAAATAAAAAAAGATACTGACACCAAAATAGAAATAAATTTAAATGAAGGTGCAACTCTTGATGATATTAAAAAACAGATTAGAGGTCTGGAAGATGCAGAAGATATTGACTACACAGAATTAGATGAATAAAAAACAAGCACTAAAGTTTGCTCTAAACAAGAAACTTTGTGAGATGAGTTTCTATGAGTTTTTTAAACAAGCATGGCATGTGGTAGAACCATCAGTACCACTATCTACAAATTGGCATCATGAATATATTTGTGATTTGTTGCAAAAAGAATGTGAGAGAATAATTGCACAAAAACCAAAAACAAAAGACATAATTATTAACGTACCCTTTCGTAGCACTAAATCTCTAATAGTAACTGTAATGTTTCCAGTATGGGCATGGATCAAATCACCAAAACTAAGATTTATAACCTCATCTTACTCTGCAACACTATCTATTGAACTTGCAACAAAGTCTAGAGATATAATTTTTAGCGATTGGTTCAAAAGAAGATGGGGAGATGTTTTTCATATTAAGAAAGATCAAAACCTAAAAGAGAGATACGAAAATAATCACATTGGAATGAGAAGGGCAACATCTGTAGGAGGTACAGTAACTGGGCAGGGAGGTGACTTTCTTATAGTAGATGACCCTCTATCACCACAAATGGCAAACTCTGCAACAGAAAGAGATAATGCAAACGAGTGGTATAGAACAACATTTTACTCAAGATTAAATCAAGCAGATATTGGAGTGAGAATAATTATAATGCAAAGAGTACATGAAGAAGATTTAACTGGATTCTTAATAGATAGAGAGACAAGAATAAACTACAATCATGTTTGCATACCTGCAACTAATGAATCAGAAAAAAATATCAAACCTCCATCACTAAAAAAATATTATGATAAAGAAACAGGTTTATTTTGGACAGATAGATTTAACAAAAAAGTATTAGATGATTACAAAAGTGCTTTAGGTAGTTATGGCTATGCAGGACAGCTTATGCAAACACCAACACCACTAGATTCTGGTATGATACATAAAGATTGGTTTAAGATAGATAGATTTAGAGTAGATGAAGCAACAGTAAACTTTGTTATTGACCCTGCATATACTGCAAATCAAAAAAATGACCCCTCTGCTTTACTTGCTTACACCTACAAACACAATAGGTGGCAAATAATTGATTGTATAAATGTACATAAAGAGTTTCCAGAACTTGTAAAATTTATACCACAATGGGTACAAAAAAATGGTTACACCAACAAAAGTAGAATATTTGTAGAACCAAAAGCATCTGGCAAGTCAATAGTGCAAACACTTATTAGAGAGACTGGACTAAATGTCAAAGAAGATAAGCCACCAACAAAAGATAAAGTGGCTAGAGTAGCAGATATTAGTGCATCACTTGAAAGTGGTAGGGTAAGTTTGTTAAATGGTGATTGGAATAGAGAGTTTTTAGATCAATTGACTAAATTTCCATCTGCAAAGCATGATGATATGGTAGATTGCTTAGTTATGGCTATAAATAAAGAAATTTGGAGTAATAATGGTAAAATTGTTTTTTTTAGTTAATTTTTTGCAGTTTATCTATAAATTAGGAAAAAAATTCATACTTTGTTTACTAATTTTGCTAAGTTTTGAAAAATTATAATAAAATAGTGAAAATGAGTGAGGTAAAATACTTAAATGACAGGCATAAAGATGTTATTGAGAATTATTTGCTTAGACTTAAAAAAATTATGTATTTTGCTACAGAAAATGCAGAAAGTGGTAAATATAAAGACTTTTTAGATATTTTAAGTGCAGTTTACGCATATTCTAACAGTTTTCACTCTACAATGTTAAAAAACAAAGATGTAACTCAAGAATTTCTTTTCTTAATACCAAACATGAGTTTTTACTCTTGTATTGGCTACCTGACAGCTTTAAAAAACAAAATAAATGCAAATGATGTGAAAAGTGATTTAGAAAAAGTTACAGTAATAACCGAAGATGTTACTGGTAGTTTGGCAGATATTCTAATAGATGATTTAGAAGAAGAAGAATTAATAAAACAAATACAACAAGAACATCTAACTAAAAATTAATTATGGTAGAAATAAAAATTCAAGACACAACTTATGAGATACCAACAGAGTGGAAGGACATAACTCTAAGGTGGTGGTATGGTTTATATGCTATTATTAGCAAGTACAATAAAAAAGATGAAGAAGGTAATCCTATAGAAGTAGAACATAGTGAGGTGGATGTTTTGAGAATGAATAGAGATATATTTTTATATCTTACTGGCATAAACATAAATATGTTTCAAAAATTAGATATAGAAAGTGTAACACAAGCAGTTTCTACAGTTGGAAAGCTATTAGAAGAATATAAACCAAAAGGTATAGATAGATTTGAGTTTGATGGTGATACGTATTTTTTTCCAAAAGAGTTTCTTAAAAAAAGCACATTTGGAGATTATATAGAATCAACACACCTTGAAAGCACAATACAAATTATGAAACATGGTAGATTTGATGTTTTACCAGAACAAATGGCAATATTGTGTAGAAAAATAGATGAGGAGTATGATGATGATTTAATACCCTCCAAAACAGAGAAGTTTAAAGAACTCACAATGGATATAGTTTGGGAGTTCAGTTTTTTTTTGACTTTGCAAAGCGTAAGATTAACCAAGACTTTCCAAACGTATTTGGTGGGGGCAACAAAGGAGGTGGAGGAAAAAACAGAGTCTCAACAGTAGAATTATACAATAAATTTATAAAACCTTATGGTTGGTTAAATAGTTTGTATATGGTAGCAGAAAAAGGAGTATTTAAAAAAGATGGACATAATAATGTGGATAGCGTGAAGAAAACAGATTTGTACAAAGTATTAACTTATTTAAGTTGGATAAGTGCAAAAAATGATTATGAAATAGCTGTTCAAGAAAAAATACATAATAAAAATAACATACAACTAGGACAATAATGGCAATAACAAGATTATCAGATTTAATAACAGTTTTTGAAAGCAAATGGACTTATGGTGATGTCAAGTTTGGCTATGAGTCAGATGTTAATGAAGATCATGATACTAAGTACCCATTAATGCTTATACAACCTCCTGCATCTATAATACCAGAAATATATGATGGAAGAGAGGAGTATGAGTTTGAAATAAATTTTTACAACTTATACCCACAAGCAGCACAATCAGTAGTTACCTTACAAAAAAGATGGGATAACTTGCAAGATTTAGCAATGGAGTGGTTTGATATGGTTTTAAAATTTTATCAAGATGTAACAGTAGAAGCATATCTAAATGATGAGAGTTTAGAAATAGAAAGAGTAAAAGAAGTGGCAAATGATAGGTTGGTTCAAATAAAATTTGTATTTACAATGAGTGCTTTTACAAAATGTTTTAGACCAGTATCAGTTTACCCATCAGACTTTAGTAATTTAGTGATTTGGTTGAAAGCAGATAGTGGTGTAACATTTGATATACCAACGCAAAGAGTTAGTGCATGGGCAGATCAGTCTGGAAACAACATTAATGTAGCACAATCAACATCAAGTAAACAGCCATTAAGATATGGTTATGATGGTGCAAACGATAAAGCATATATAAACTTTAATGGTTCAAGTCATGAGATGACTTCTACATCCAACTCACCATTATCAACAAACAGTTTTACAGCTTACTTTGTTGCAAAACAACACACTTCTGATGTAAATACACAAAGAGTATTTTCTTATAGTCAACCTAATTCTGCAGCTATTGTTTTTGGGTTTCAAGGTAACAGATATTATTTTAACGTAAATAATAACAGTTCACCTTTAGCTACAGGAACTATTAACATTGGAGATTCAATAACTGATTATGCTATAGTTAGAGTGTCTTTCAATGGAACAGATGCAATATTAAAAATGAGCATCAACAATGCTGCATCAACAAGTGATGATATTTCAGGTTGGACTAGCAGCATAGTTTTTAATGAGACAACATTTGATGTGTGTAAGTTTGCAAAAGCAAATTTAGCAGAAATGATATTTTACAACAGAATATTAACAGATGTAGAAGCAAGTGAAATAAATAATTATTTAAACACAAAATATAAAATATATTAAGACATGGGATATTTAAATACAGGACAATACAAAAGAATACAAGATTTGTATCTAAATTGGACAGAATTTGGAAAATATGCTTTTAGAAATTTTACTTCTGCACATTTAAATAGTGCAAATTTACCTGCACCATTTGGTATAGTTTGGTATAAGAATGATGGTAGTGTTACAGAGGGTGTTGAAGCTAGTTCAAGTAGTAGTTTTATTTCTGGAGGAAATACACATGGAGATGTAGTCAATGTAAATTTTTACGTTTTTTCTTCAAGAGTACCAATTAGTTATTATGCTACTGGGTGGAATGTTAGTACATCTAGTTTTAATATGCCAGATTATGAGCATTATAGACTTATTGGTAAAATAAAAAAATCGAGAGATATTTCAAATAGACATTATCAAACAGGAGAAGCACCACAAGGTCACAGGTTTACTATAGACTATAGTGAATTGGTGCAAGATGATTTATCATATTCTTTGTGTCCAATAAATAGAGGTACATGGAGAAGTTTTAAATATGGTGGTATGAATGGTGGATTACAGGTTCAAGATAATGTAGTAGCAGGTAATAGTGGGAATCCTTCTTCAGGTGGTTACCCAGTAAGTAATTATAATGTAACAAGAAATGGTACTTATGCTTTTATTAGAATAGCTTATACATTTGACATAATAGATGCAAATGGTTTTATACACGAAACAACAAGATGGAGAGGTGGTAGTACTTTAAATGTTTTTATAAACTCAACACCTAATATTGGTGAAGAAGGATGGTATTATAGAGGAACATCAAATAACACTTGGTTTGCAATAGGTAAAAGTGTTGTTGCTAGTAATAATGCTATTAGGTGTTTGACAAACTGTCCAAATCATAGTTTTAGCTTGACAACTGTTCATCAGGATAATCATGTTTTTAATAAACCTGTTAGAATGTTAGAACAAGCAGAGTTTTTACAATTTAATTTAGCTTATCCATATAGGCATCAAAGTGGAGTTAATATAGGTTATCAAACACTTAGAATAAAAATTGAAACTTTTACAGCAGGTAATGTTTCTCAAAACATAGTTTATGTAGATGATTTTACAGATACACTAACAGATTATTATACTGGTGGTACTCATAATTATGGTGGTGAATATCCTATTGCATCTTTTTTTATAAATCAAATACAAAATATATCTCCTACTTTTATTAATAATAATGGTAAAAATGATAGTGGTGCTGCTTTAACAAATCAAATAACCTCAACAACAGTATTATATAGCTGTCACGTAGAGGGTAAAAGACCAGATGGTACAGAAGATCAACTTACAGATAAATATTATTATGAGATAGATAGGGAAGAAACTAACCAAGCATATTACCTTTCAGGAGTTGTAGCAAATAGAGATTATGATCCAGTAGAATATGTTAGATTTCATTGGTTAAATAGAATGGGTGGTATAGACTCTTATACAGCAAAAAGAGATGTAGTAGAAAGTTTAAGTGTTTCTAGAGACACAATAACTAGAAAAAAACCAAGAGTTAATTTGGCACAAGCAGGTTCATTTCACACATCAGGAACACAAATTAATAGTACTGACTATATAAACGACACAATGAGAGGTGGTGATTTTTATAAAGGGGGCAGAGAGGTTATGAATGTAAATGCAGAAAGACAAGTTAGTGTATATACAGACCCTTTACAAAAGCGTGTTGCAAAATGGTTAGAAGAATTAATTACATCACCAAATGTTTGGGTAGAAAAACAAACAGAAATGGCAAGAATTAATAATAACATAGCAAGTAAAGTGAGACCTGCTCGTAGAGAATATATACCTATAATAATAACAAATAGCGATATAACAACAGTAGATCAAAGTCAGGGTCTGGTAAAGTTTAATATAGAATTTGTATATTCATTTGAACAAAACACACAAAGAAATTAATTCAATATGTCAATAAAATTAGAAGTATTAGATTATAATTTAAGTGCTGCATCAGGAACACAAATGCTCACAAATGAGGAGTTTGCTTTTACTGGTGGAGGTTGGAATGTTGGTTACACTTCTTGTCCACCAAGTGGAGGATGGTTCATAACTGCAAATCAAGCACACTTCTGTTCAACCATACCATTTAACCAAAGAATATTAAGAAACACAAAAGCTAGTGGTAAATATTTTGAAGTTGGTAGAAGGTATAAACTTGAATATAAAGTTGGCTATAACACTACTCCTACTTCTGGTGGTACAAATTTTTTAAGATTATATCAGCACTCAAACACACCTACTCCTTCAGGAGGTTTTGGTGATATAGTTTTAAATACTGCAGCAGGAACACATACAGTAGAATGGACTCAAGGTGGTAGTTATGCTTCACAAGTTGCACTTAGAATATTATGTGGTAATGGATTCAATGGTTACCTGTCTTTTGTAAAAGCATTTCCACTTACAGAGGTTTCTTGGGATCAAAGTGTTGTAGGTGAGTTAGATGTAGGTGACCATGTTGATTTTCCTTTATCTTTGACTTTTCAAATTTCAGATATAAAACAAATCACCTCAACAAGTGGTACTTTTAGCAAAACATTTAAAATACCTGCTACCAAACACAATAACAGAATATTAAAAAACTTTTATGATAGTAAATCTAATTTCAATGCTAACTTGTCTACATTAAAAAAGTGTAGAATATTAGTTAATAATTTATACTCTTTAAATGGTCTTTTGAAAGTTACAGGCTCAGGAGGTTATGGAACTAAAGCATCTTTTTATGATTGTGTTTTTTTTGGCAACAATACAAGTTGGGCATCTCTCATAGAAGATAAAAGTTTAGCAGAAATAGATTGGGGTACAGATATTGATTCTGGCACACCTTTAAATTGCAAAGTATATGAAATTATAGGTACTAAAGGTTGGGAACAAACAGATTGTGAATCAAACGCATCACATATAACATGGCCAATAACAAGTTATGGTGACTTCAATCCAGATGGAGATGAGGGTACTGTACAATTTTTGTTTACAAAAACTGAAAGATTAGCAAACACAGGTAACACATCTGCTACAGGTTTTAATGGATATTATGGTTACGATCAGTTTCAAAATCCATATGGTACACCTTTACCTACATCAGATTGGCGACCTGCAATATGGGTAAAAAATACTATTGATGAAATATTTAAAAATATTGGTTATACAATAAATTCTAATTTTATGAACACAGATATGTTCAAGAAATTAGTATGGTTACTTCCAAATGCAAAATACAATAATCCATCAGAAAGAACAGATAGATATTCTTTCAAAGCAAGATTAGGTTCTGCAAGTATTCCTTTACAGTCAAGTGGTCTTTCGCAATCAACAGTACAAACTGTAAGATACCCTGCTTCTGGTACTTTTTCTGGTCAGTCTGCAACAGGTAATTTTTCAAAACTACATTACTTTGAAATTGAAGATTCATCAACAGCAACTATAGATAATTATGGTTGTGGAGAGATAGGTAATTGTGACCCCACACACTCTACAGCAAGTGATTGGGGTGATTCGGTATTTGGATATAGAAATAGCAATGGTTACTTTTATGCACCAGAATATGGATATTACACTATAAGATTTGAAGGTTTAAGATTGTTAATAGATAATTTACAATATTCTGGAGGTGGTTGCACTTTTCACTTACATGACACAAAAGTACAAATAGGTGTATTAGTAAAAACAATAGGCGAAACTCCTTTTTCATTCCAAAGTCCACCTGCATATCAAGAGCATGAATTTGATCCACATGATTTTGATAGATCACCATGTACATCAGTATTTGAAAAACATACTAAAGAATTAATAGTAGATTTTTCTGAAACAATATGGCTAAACAGAGGTGATAGAGTTTTACCTTACATAAGATTTTATCATAACAGACAACATCCTGCAGCATCAGGTACTTTTTATAGCTATGATGTTGAGTTACAGGGTAATGGGGGTTCTATACAGTATTTATTTAATCCAGATTACTTAGAGTGGGGTCAAAAATTTGATTTGGCAAAACTTATAAACCCTGAATATAGACAGATAGATTTTATTAAAGGTATAGCACATGCTTTTAATTTAAAGATTACAACAGATGAAACAAGCAGACAGGTTACTATAGAACCTTTTAATGACTTTTACAAAACTTATGCAAACGCAATTGATTGGACATATAAATTAGACAGAAGTAAAACATCAGAATACAAAGAACTTAAAACAGGTTTAAAAAGACAGCTACAATTTAATTATAAAGAAGATAATAAAGATGGTAAGGTTGCTGCAATGGGAGAACAATATTTTAATGGTATTCCAGATGTTTTTCCATATCAAGAAAACCTAGACACATCATTTGAAAGAGGTCTTTCTGTTTATGAAAATCCTTTTTTTTCTGGTACTGTATGTGGTTCAGATAGAGATATGGAGGGTGATGGAAGTGTGCCAGTACATTCAGCTAAAAATGCAATACTTTGGGAATGTAACAACGATGTTAATTTAACAGGAAGATGTAATAAAGGTTATGATTACAAACCTAGATTATTGTTTTGGAATAAGTATAGTCCAAATGCTACTTATGAAGAAGGTCATACAAAAAGATTTGTAGTGCAAATGTGGGCAAATCATCAAAAATTTGTATCTGCTAATGCTAATGCTGCTGATAATCCTATATTTCCTATTTACCCTCAAGCAACATCTTACAATAGACTTGATCCAGATTCACCAAATTTATGTTATGGTAACATAACTGCACAAACATTTGATGATAATAATGGTAATTTAGGCAATCCAGTAGCTGTAAAAGGTTTGTTTGAAACTTATTACAAGTATATGATTGAACAATTTAAGGTAAAACCTAGAATACAAACATCTTACTTTGATATAAAAATATCTGACATTGTAGGTTTAGATTTTACAAAACTAATATATGTAGATGGATGTTATTGGAGATTAAATAAAATAATTGATTATCAACCACATAAAAATCAATCTACAAAAGTTGAAT
>VTLG01005873.1_pt1 | contig 33943 bp, 46 predicted proteins | sample 4694571 | NCBI WGS metagenome assembly VTLG01 (sample SAMN12604809, study PRJNA352737) | marine metagenome | biome: ENVO:00000447; feature: ENVO:00000209|ENVO:00000569|ENVO:01000036; material: ENVO:00002151; isolation source: viral sequences binned using virsorter ...
GTTTCAAGTTTTTCATCTGTAGTATTTGCTCATAAATTTTATCGAAATCATCACTTGTTCGGTATCCATCATGTGTTTCTTGAAGTATTGGAAAAACACCACCAACATTAGGTAAACTCACGATTCGAAGTTCATGTTCATAACTTGATCTATTGCTATCAATATCTAATCTTTCAATACGTCTGTGCATCTCATCTTCATCATCTTCTGCTGTAAATATAATTGTATTTCCAAACTCACTAATCATGCCACCAAATGATTCTTGCATTGACTGACCACTAGATACTTTCATAGCCAAGTCTAATGTCATCATGCCTTTACCACTATCACCTGCAGCAGAAAAGATTATAGGTACTGCTAAAGGTAATGTGTTCGCTATAAGAAACTTTTGCTCTGGTGCTTGACCTACAAACCTATTGATAAGCAAACTGTCATCAAGAAGGTTAATATTCTTCTTAACTTGTTTAACATTTGTATTAAGAAATTCGTTTATATTAAATTGTTCGGCTATGGCATCTACTACGTCCCATCTTTCTGGCTTACCTCTTGGCGGTGTTAATGTTGTTACGGATTTAACTCCAGCATTCAAAGCGAGCTCTTGTACTAACTCAGCTACCTTACGACCTGCCGTATCATTATCTGGCCATATTACCAGTTCTTTTTCGTGTAAAGGAGAGAAGTCAAATAAGTTTGCAGACTTTCTTGAAAGCATACCCGCTCCACCCATTGTGCAAGTTGCAGTATACCCAAGTTCATTTAAAGCATCTGCACATTTTTCTCCTTCTACCCATATAATTTTTTCTGAAGCTATGATGTTTGGTATGTTATACAATGGACGAACATCTGGCATACGAGGATAGTTGCTACCTCCAGTAAACTGCCTAAACTCTTTCTTTGGCTTTCCATGTGCGTCTAATGCTGGATTACCATCATCATCTTTAGTATTGTATCTTCTAACCAAACAAAGCAATTCACCTTGAGCATTAAGATATTTATGTTCGCTATCATAAGGCGTATTAATATTTATTTGTTTAGCCTCTGGCTTAATTATTGAACTAATATTTTCTACTGGTTGTGGAGTTTCATTATCAAGATATGAAGCAAACAACTCTTTAACTTCTGGTAACTTCATGTTTCTACCTTCCATCAAAATTTTAACAATGCCACCTACTCCATCTGCACCATTAAAATCTTGTCCTTTCATAAAGTATGGGGATCTAGGATTAATGTCTATTTTTAAAGACTTTCCAGCCTCTCCATGCAACGAACCTATTGTAAATTGATCTCCTCTAATTACGCCTTGTGGATAGGTTTCTCTTAACATATCAATCTGTACACTTGCAGGAACTTTTTGACTTATCATTTCAACAAGCTCTTTGGAATCCATACTGCGTTTATTATTGCCAAATTTAATAATGTTCATTACCATCTCCGTAGGTGGTGGCGGTACTTTGCTACCTTCTGTATCGCCATTACCCTTCACTCCAACAAGTATTTGAATACTGACAAAATCTACAATCAAATACATCTTTGTTCTGTGCTATTCTTGGTAGCATTTCATTTTGTTTAGACGCTCTTAATATATCAACTGCTCTGTCACTTGCATATTGAGCTAAGTCTTGATTAAACGGAACAAGTTGATAAAATATCTCACTTGTATTTTTATTTATAACTGTAAACAAACATGGATTGTCTGTTAGCTCCATGTAAGCTTGATACAAGGCAACTTGTACTTCATAAGTAGGATTAGCCTTAATACCTTTAAACCTAAAATCTCTAAACTTTTTCTCATTGGCAGATTTACATTCCCATAACATTGGGTAACTAATATCAAGAGGTCCACCACATATCACGCCATCAATATGTCCCTTTATCTCATCATCTGCTATTGAAAAGCCAAACTGTTCGCCATTCTTATCAATGGTTCTTAAATCAAAACCTGCGTTTCTAATCCAACCAGCCATACTGTTCTCTAGTTCATGGCCTAATTGAAATATTCTTAAAGTCTGTGCGTTAAACTCTTTATCTTCATCAGGCTGTTGACCTTGATAAGTATATTGTATTTTTCTTGCACACTTATCACCTAGCATGGAGCCACCTAAATATCTTCTTCTAGGTTCAGACTTGTTCTTCTCAACAATGGTCTTGTCAATGACTTCTTCAAAAGGGTAATTCATCGTCTGTTGGCTTTGTTTCTTCTTTGCCGTGGACATATTTAAGAAGTAATCTATCGAGTTCTTGTTTATTGTATTGTTCATCTTCTTCTACCTTCTTTGAGAATTGCATAATTACAACTGTGGCTTTTATTTCCTCTTCAGTCAAATCACTAAGTTTTTTATCCCAACTAAACCTAGTAAAAAGTTTAGTTAAATTCTTTAATGAATTGTCTCCGACATTGGGCTTATCCATCTACCTTCTCCTTCTGCGTAAAGCGAACCTTTCGCCATAATTATTCCGTCATACTTAGCTACAAATGTAACTCCTAAAACATCATATTTGTTTAACTCACAAATGCGATCAATGCTTTCATGTAATTTATGAACTGTCGTGTCTGGTGGATCAGTAAAACTAAACTGAACGAACATTTTGCCAAACTTAAAGTTCTCAACACCTACATCATTTTCTTCTTGAATTGTGTATTCAACTTCCATTCTTGCCATCTTTTGCCTCTATTGCTAATGCTGCATATCCAATAATATCAATCATATTATCTTCAACTCTTGGATTTTGACTATTTCTAATTTGCTTAATACCAATCATAGCTCTGTAAACATCATGTATATCTAAAGGCTCTTTTAATTTTTTTCTTAACAAAATATTCCACATTTGAGCTATGTATGTATGAGTTTCTGTGGCATCGCCATGAGATTTTGCTCTCGAACCATTGATTAGTAAATCTGCTTTTTTTAACGCTTCACTACGCTGCATTATTGTCTCCTTCGTAATAACTTAAAATTTTGGCATCAATCTCTTTTTTATTCCACAAATAATTTAACCAACAAGCGGCTTTATACTTGTTCCAACTAAAATCCATTGGTCTAATAAACTGTCCTAACATAGCTAATGCGTTCTTTTGTTTCATGGTTACGCCTTGATTTAGCCATCTTTTACCTTTCTTTGCACCATCACTATCTTCAATGCCTCTCAGAAAGTCATCAGCAGAGGCAATAGCTTGTTCCTTAGTTCCTACACTAACAACCCTTAAACGCCCTTTATTACGCCTTACAAGGGCGATAGAGAGGTCATCTAAATGTGCAACCAGTCCAAAGCCATTAAATCCACTAGCCATCATACATCTCTTGTTTTCAAAAACATCAAGCCATCTAAAAGGCGACCTATCAATTAAATCAACTTCTGTCATAGTAAATTCGTCAAGCACTTCTTTGTCTTGTGTGCCAAACTCGTGTCCACAGATAGGACATTCTCGTGATGATAAAGGTATTTCTGACTGGCAATCTGGACAAACTTTCAGTGGCGTAGCACCAGCGTTTTTCGCTTGTGCTCCATCAAGGTCAACGCCTTCATCTAATGAGCCATGTGTAAGCACACTTGTCCCAAAGTCTAAAACAATGCAATCCTTTTTAATTAGTCCAGGGTATTCTTCTTGATTGACAGTTCTTAATCCACGACCAATCATCTGTACCATTGTTGATTTGTATGAGCATGGTCTAGTTAATACAATGCAACTGATAGGTGGTGCATCAAAACCCTCTGTCAATACTGCTACATTAACAACGACTTGAACATCGCCATGCTCTAAATCATGCAAGATTTGTTTTCTTTGTTCGCTTGGCGTATCACCAGTAACAATTTCTGTTCTAATATTTTTACGTCTGAACTCATCACATACATCTTGTGCATGAACGATGGTACTACAAAAAATAACTGTCTTTCTTTCACCAGCTTTGTCTTGCCACTCTTCAACAATCTTTTCATTGATAGCTCTCTTGTTCATAATCTTTTCAACTTCTGACATATCAAAATCAGTTACAGTCTTACGAACATTCTCTAAATCTTTCTGTACACCTACATCAACAACATATGTTTTTGGTGGTACTAAAAATCCTTCTCTAATTAATGTGCTAATCTCAATCTGATGTGAGCAGTTGGTAAATACTTTTCTTAAACCTTTTCTGTCTCCACGATTAGGTGTTGCAGTAAAGCCTACAATCTCAACTGACTCATTAGCTTGTCTAACTTTGTCAATGATACGCATATATGTATCTGCTACTGCATGATGGCTTTCATCAACGACAACAAGATCAAAATGACTAATATTATTTAAATTGTTTTCTCTCGATAATGTTTGCACCATGCTAAAGATAGTGTCGCCATTCCAATCTTTCTCTGACCCATCAACAATACTGGTTGTAATGTTTGGATTAACTCTTGAAAACTTTGTTTTGTTTTGTCTTACTAGTTCATCTCTGTGCTGCAATACCAAAACTTTATTTCCAACTTTAAATCTTTTGCCAACCAATGCAGACAACATAATAGTTTTGCCCGCACCAGTGGGTGCAACTACAATTGTGTTCTTATGTTTGTCTAAAGCGGTTGAAGCATCGTCTACTGCTATCTCTTGATAAGGTCTAAGAATCATTTTCTAAATCTCTAATCTTTTGTTTTAATGATTGTATTTGAGACTCATAATGATTTCTTATGGCTTGTTCTTTTCTTTCTCTATATGCGGCGGCTCTACACGCACCACTGCAATACTTAGTTCCAAGTCCTATTTTTGCGTCATTAACAACTTTTTTTGTAGTTTCTTTACATTGAGGACATTTAAAATCATAAGTTGTATTCTTTTTTGCAAATTTAATGGCATCATTAAGTCTCTTTAACTCTGCATCTAATTCTGCTTTACCTTGTTCATAAGTTTTCATAATGTTTGTGTTCCTTTTGTGTTGGGTAGCTTTGCGGCATCGGTGCTACCCAAAACCGACTCTAGCAGACGAGAAAGGTGTCCTGCCGCTAGAAATCTAGAATCCTACTTCTGTGCCCAAGGTGGAATCGCACCATTATTAGGTGTCTGATTCGGTTGTTGGGTCTGAGGATTAACTTGTGGTTGAACCTGTTGTTGCACTTGAGGTTGTACTGGTGCTTGTCCAGTTGAACCAATGTACTCTTTGCTATTAACAGCTAATGCAACCAACATTTTATTTTTGTCGGCATAGCCATTAGTTCCTTTCTCAACAGCAACTTTTAAACACAACTCTGCACCATCTAAAGCACTAAGGTCATTTACCTTCCTTCTACTTGCTGCCTCTGGTGATGTATCATTTGGATCAAGACCAAATGCACTATTGATAATATCTCTAAAAGTTCTAATACCAATTTCCTTACACCAAGGCATACCAGTTTCAGGGTTCATCTTACCACCATCACACATGATGTTTTGCCAGAACTTACGCTTATCATAAGGACCACCAACAATGGTAAATTCACACTCAAGATACTTTGCACCTGTAGCACCTACCTTGAACATAGGTTGTGATGAGTAGTCTGGAATTACAGTCTCACCTCTTTTCATAGTTAAGACTGCTCTAGCAACTGTGCCTGCAGGAATTAACTCAAACTCTTTTCCAGAGTCATTTGGAACATCATTAAAATCAATCATTTTTTGTCTCCTTTTCGCTAGATTTGATTGCATTTGGATCAACAAAATTTAAGTTCCCTTTCTCTGTTGATCTTCCACTAATTTTTGTCAAAAGTTTACCAAGATGTGGTTCTTCAACAATCTCAAGTTGACCAGACCTATCTTTGGCTGGATAACCCCACTGGTTTAATGTTTGACATACAAAGGCTCTGTAAGGACCATGCTCTTCACTCGGCATTACTGCCATAGTAATAACTTCATCAACAATGCCTGGAAGTTCACGCCCAGTCTTTGAGCCTTCAATTTGAAGTTCGTACATGGTTCTGCCATACTCATCTACTTTCTCATCAAGAATACCAACAAAAATTACATTCTTGTCTCTAATATGTTGCAAATGTGTAAGCCATGACATCATCTCACGACCTTGCATACCATATACTGCCCTTGTATCAATCTTGCCAGTTCTATCAGATTTGTTATCTGGATGACCATAACAATATTGAAAACAAAGTCTGCCTGCTACTGTAATACTATCTACAAAAATAGAATCGTATTTCTTCATCATAGCAATTGCATCACCATACATCTGTGTAACCTTTTCATATTCTACAACGCTATATGGTTGATCGGGTGTTAAAGCTGGATTAGGCCCACCAAGAAAACAAGCAAAATCTCTGCACTCTTCCCATGTTTGTGGGCGAATAACATCAATTGGCCATCTTTCAATAGCGGCATCACCAGCTTCTAAATCCATAAATAAAGTAGTATCTGGATCAAGGGTACGAGCAAGAGTAGTCTTACCCACACCACTTTGACCACAAACTACAATCTTATGACCTCTTTTTTCTGCTAACCTTTCATCAGCTGAAATAATTTTAAGAGCCATCTTTATCCTCCTTTACTTCTACATTGTCTTCAGGGATTTTAATTTTAATGAAGACGTGACCATTTGACAAACTTGAAACACTAAATTTGTGTGGACACGTCTTCAACCAATCTAAGACTTCTTGCAAATTATTAATATCACTCATCTTATGATCCCTCAGTAATATCTACAGTTGCACCAGTAATCTCTACTGTTCTGTGGTCTTGTAGTTTTGACTTAATTGCAGGAGGTGCATTGTTATATTTACGCTCATCAATACCATAGGTAATCTTTGCGTAATGTCTTGCATCATCTTGACTCATGTTCATCAATGTTTGTGCAAGACCTTCTTGATCCCAAGACACTTTCTGCCTCAAAGTTACTTTGACTTTATAGCCCTCCTCATTCAATGTCACAGAGCCATAATCTTTGCCATCTTCACTTAATCTGTTTCTAGCAGTGTTACCAAATCGCACTGCAAGATCATCATTAAGCACGGCTTGTTTATCCTTTAATGCTTGGATTTGGCTCTTCAAGTCCTCTCGATACTTGAACAAATCCTGCAAAGGCATACTTAAAAAATCTAAATCCATAATTATTCCTTTCTCTTAAATAATAGACACTAGATACCTACAAGATAGGCATACATAACCTACTTGTCAACAATATATATTATTTTTTTTTGTAAGAGAGATGAATATCTATATTGTGTATGGCTTTCATCATCTTCTTTTTAAGCTTAAATTCTGGTGTTAACACGCCTTTTGCGTCTTCAACAACCAGTTTCGAAAGACCATTTTCTTCTTCTAATAAATATCTAAAATCTGCTATGTAATCACAAATTTTTACATCATTGACACTTAATTCATATTTAATTTGACGTTCTAACTGCGTAACAATGCCTGCTCTTTCCATTGCTTTAAGTTGACCCCAACGCTCTGCTTCCCATCTGCTGTCAAACTTTAGTCCCATAGCCACAGTTTTTTTGGCAAAATACTTATTGGCTCTTCTAGTTTTTTTGGGTATAAATGGGTATGAATAGGTCATGGAGGTAGTATAATGACAGACATATCAAAATTCAAGTCGGTAGCTGTAGATATTGACACTTACAATAAATTAGAGCTTATATGTAAAGAAGAGCGAAGAAACAAACGTCAACAACTAGGCTTAATGGTAGATAAAGAGTGTGAAAAATTAAATTTAAATACGGAAAGTAAAGTGCTTGGTTTAGGTGGACTCAACCGCTCTCATCCTTGAAATTAGGCGATTCGCTCTTTTTGTTACTTGTTTGTGCCAACGACTGTCTTCCATCTGAACTGCACATTCTTGCCAGTCGTTATTTAGTAAGGCGGTATGGAATTTCTTAAATTTGGAAAATCTTGGACGGCCAAGATTAAACATCATGTTTGCACATATTTTTTGTACTTCATTTGGTAAATCATTAAAATTAGAAAATAGTTTTTCACATTCGCTTATTGTAACTTTTATGTCTTGCTCAAATAGTTCGTTTATTCTTTCATCATCAATGGGAGTTCCAACTGGCAATCCAAACTCTGGATCTGCTTCTACCACCAAGTGGCCTATCCCAATCGTGGGCAGCGATAAATGATCTAAATACACGGCATTGACCCGTCCCTCGTCATTCTGTATTTCTTGTCTGAGCTCATCTATGTTCATGGTGTTTGCCTCATTAGATTACTTTTTCTTATTTGTCTACCAGCTATAGCGGCATCAGATGGACTTAAACCTAAAGTAGCTGCTACGGCAGGATCTGTAACATCAATACTTCCAACCTCTGTATTTGATTCAGGAGGATTTACATTTGTTATAGGATTAGTCATTTGTCCTATACCTTGATTGACAGCGGTTGGCAAATTAGCATTTTCAACCAATGATTGAATTTGATCTGATGTGTCTGAAACACCCTCTTCAACAGTTTGTGCAACTGCTTGTCCAGGTCTAAAAGCATTAGATACAGATTGTAAGAATGACCTTTGTTCTGCAACACTTGGATTTGGATTATTCTCTAATTTTTTTGCAGCTTCGACAACTTCTTTCATGGCTCTTCTACCAGTAAAAAATTGACCAAACACAAACATTTTAGCAATTCTGCCTATATTGTTAAACACATTAGCTAAAATACCAGCAGCAACTAAATCTCCTTTTGGAATACCTGTGGCTAGTCTATCAATTATTTTACCAAAATCTCTAATATTCCCAGCAACGTCTTTTGTATCTCCAACATTTGGAAAAATTATATCTAATTTATTGCTTTTGTCTGCTCTAGCAATATTTCTTGCTAACTGTTTCATGCTGTCTGCATTAGAAACAGCACCTATATTATCTAGCATATTCTCAACATAAGCACCTCTAATAGTCTTCAACTCTGCTGGACTATCTTTAAAAAACTCCATGACTGCTCTTAAGTCACCACGAGTTGCACCAGGAGACATTACTAAATCTAAAGCTTCTTCAGGGTCTAGTCTATTGTTCCTAATTTTTGCAAATACACTATTTGATCTTAACCTTGAAGTTTCTTCAAGTGTGTCTAAAGCACCACGCAAAGCACTAGCAACGCCTTGATCTAATCCTTGAGAAACTGCTTGTGCTAACATTTCCTCGTCAAGGTTAGTTATTTTTAAATTTTCAAAACCTTTTGCAACCTCTTTAATTCTGTTGTATTCGGCTCTACCATATAGCTCTACACCAGTTTCACCTAAATCATCTAAAGATTTTATAAACTCGTTTGGTTTAAAATTTGTTGGATTAATAGAATCAAAACCAGTCTTAGTTAAAGCACTTTGTAGCCATTCTTTACCCATCTGTGTTTTGATTTGACTATAAGAATTTTCATCTAAGGCTTTTTTTAATCTGTTAAGACCAGTAGGTTTGCCACCACTTCCTATAACTTTTTGAGTTAACCCAGTCAATGCACTTGGTCTAGCAATATCAAATGCACCACTTCGCATCTGCTCTACAAGTTCTTTTGAACCTAAAGTTCTTGAGATGTCATTGTATAAAGCAGTCCCTTCTCTAAACTGTTTTCTAGCTTTTGGTAATAATTTTGAAGCAACTTGCATTTTTTTAAATGCTTCAGAACCTAATTGATCTGTTATGTCTTTTGTTAAAGAATCAATGTTTGAACTATCTAACAAACGATCAACTTTCTTTATTGCATCATCCCAAACTTGAGTTAAATTTACTGAACCATCAATTATAGATTTTTGTTCAACTTCTTGAGCAGTTTTTGGTGCATTCTTTAAATCCCAAAGCTTTCTTCTTAATTGATATGCGTCTGTAAATGTTGCTTTATCACCTAACGCTCTTAAATCTGAGGCTAGTTTCAGTCCTAATTGACCTTCTGCTGTAGCTAAATCACCAGTACCCGCTTGTGCAAACTTTTTCTCTGCAACATCTGCTACATCTTTAACTAATGCAGTTGGTAATATTTTTGCATCACCAATAGCAGTTTCTATAACTTCATTTATTGTTGCCCATTGTTGCGACATGGTATCTTCAAAGTTTTTTGCAGACTGTTGAACAAAGTTAAATAAGTTGTCATCCAATTGCAAATTACGCTCTAACCCACCAGCTAGATTATCGGCAGATTCTTTTAAGGCATTGGTAATCGATTGATAAGCAGCCGTTTGTTTTTGTGCTAATTCTTTACCAAATCTTTTCTCAAACTCAATAAACAATTCACCAGCAGATTTCTCGCTTCCCTCTGTTGCTGCTTGATTAATAAACTGATTTAAGTCAGTTATTTCTTGATCCATAGCCTTTGCTATACTATCTGTTCGAGGAGAACCTCCAAGCACACTCTCTCTTAATTGCTGAAATTTTGCCGCAATCGGCCTACCTTTTAATTGAGCAATTGTAGGCTCTAAGCCTTTTTCTATGCCTTTTGCAGTAAGTCTTAAATCTTCAGGACTCGCTTCTTGTATAAATTTTTTGCCTGATGGTGCTAATGCTCTGTAAGCTAGTATGGGTACGCCAAATAATAATTCACCAGCCGCAGCAATACCACCCTCTATAGCAGCATCTTGTGCAATCTCTCCTGCAGTTTGCTTTGATACTCCAGCTATTCCCTCAACTGCCTCTTCAACAAGTGATCCACCACCACCACCAACAAATGCACCTATTGCACCACCTAATAGTGTTCCTATGCCTGGAGCTATTCCAGTTCCTACTGCAGCACCCTTAATCGCACCACCTATACCTCCTGCAAGTTCGGGTATTATTCCGACTAAATCAGACAAGTCATTTCTACTAAAACCCTCTTCGTCTATGAGAACATTTTTGTCTGTCTCAACACCAACTTTTGCAGCACCACTTGGTGTCAAAGCTAGTCTACCTCTATTATCTCTAGTGTAATCAGCAGCCGAAAATCCTTGTTTGGAAAGTATTGATTCTTCTTCTGCTTTGTTTTCTGCGGCAGATAAAGCCGCTCTTAAACCAAAATTTTGAATACCAGAAGTTGTGTCAAATTTAGCTTGTTCAACTTGTGTCTCTGCTGTTGTTTGACCTTTAGGCTTTGTTTCGTCTAACAAGTCTTCAAAAGTTAATCTTCTTTGTTGTGGTTGTCCAAAAAATTGGGATCTAATTGCATTTGATTCTTGCTCAGTTGGTGTATCACCAGCTATTTCAACTTTTACAACTCCTTGAGGAGTTTCAACATTAATGATTGCCATTATGTTGTCTCTTTCGCTACAAATCTATATACGTTATCTTCACCTAAAATCATGTTTGTACCAAGCGTGCCTGCACCCTCACGATCAACTTTAATACCAAATTTTTCTAAATTGCTATAAGCTTCATCTATTTCATCTTGTTTACTTGCAGTAATTTGTTTAAATAATCTACCCAATTTACTTTTTAACAAATCAATATCTGCGTCTCCTCTAATTATATCTATTCCACCCACTATTGTATCAACTAATCTTCTATCATTATCAGATATAGTCTTACCACTTTCACCAAGAATTTCTGCTGCGTTTCTTGCTTTAAGTTCTGTTAACAATGAGTTCAATTGTTTCAAAGGGTCTGTTTCTTTACTTAAAGGAACACCAAAAGACTTTGATAACTGCACTGCGAAAGACCTAGCTTGTTGTGGTAAAGCAACACCAGTTTGATTAATAACTTTTGCAATATCTCTAAACTTGTCAACTCGTCTTGTTAAACCTTTTTCCATAGTTTCTATTGCGTTAAGAGCCATTTCAGGATTTACAATTCTATCTTTTGCTCCAGTAGGATTGTTTGGATTTGCATAAAAAACATCAAAGGTTACTTTAGAACCCGAAAATAAAGGAACTGATCTTGGTTTTTCTAAATAAATCTTTTTGTCTTTGTCTTTGCCTTTATCTCGTGCTTTAATTATTTCTTTTGTCATACTATTGTATGAACTTGCATCTACAATCTCAAATCTATCGTTAAAATCAGCACTGTTCATTAAATTATTTAGTTCATAACTATTTAACCTAGCAAATCTACCCGTACTTTGTAGTATAGCGTTTGCTATACCACCTTCTTTTGGTATAACAACATAACCCTGTCTATTCATTGCCTTCTGTTGATCTGACTCCTTTTTACTCAAAGCGTAAGATCCAGCTTTTGCTCTAATTGCTTTTGCTTGACTTAAAGCTGCTCTAAAATCTGGCATTGCAGCTTCGCCTGCCTCACCTACAGAGGTAAGTATTTTACTTATGTCAAAACCTTTACCAGCTCTGTTTTGCATGAGTGCCAAGCCAAATGACATAAGTGCTTGCTTTGTATCCGCTTCACCAGACACATCTAATCCAGTTGCTTCACCAAACTCATTAATATATTCATCAAATGTTTTTGGTTTTATGCCGGGTCTTGCTTCTTTTAAAAATTGATCTAATGCCTTAACTGTAGCTTTTTTGGCAGGAGTATCTGCACCATCAACTTCAGATGTTGTGTCTTCTCCACTCCCATCATCTTCTCCTGATACGTTTACAAATGGATCTTCCACAATATTGCTTTTTTTAATAGGTAGTTTTTCATCTTTAACACCTACTATATCTTCTTCTAATCCTGCAAATTTATCATTAATTACCTTTGCTTGATTTAATTCTTTAAACGCATCAACATCTCCAAATGTATCTACTTCTGTTTTGGCTGTTGGCAACATACCAGATACACGCAACAATTTGTCTTCATCTAAACCTGTTGGACTTCCACTCACTGCTTGAGCAAATGCTGGCGATATACCTTTACTTAGAGGACTACCACCCATTATTGTTCGTGCTTGACCAGATTGTATAACACTTTCAGGAAAAAGAACTGCTCCTAATCCAGTAGGTCTATTTGCAGTTTGTGATGGATCAAGTAAGTTTGTTGGTCTTGTTATGCCAAGTGCTTTTCTTAATTCTGGAGAAACAACCTCAACTCCACTTAATCCTACTCTTCTAGGTGGTGTTGCCATAATTAAGTCCTTCGTGCCGTAGGTCCACCACTAAAAGGTGCTATTTGTGATAATGTAGTATAAGCACCAATCCCTTGTAAAAACGGATTTGCAGCAGGTGTCGTTGCTTGTTGAAAAGTAGAGGGAATGCTTGAACTAGGCATTCCTTGCAATAAATTTTGACCTAATTGTAATCTTGTAAACGGCTCTTGTGCTTGTTGCATAAGATTTGATCTCATAGCATCCAATCCAGCTTGTTGTTGCCTTTGTCGTAAAGCACCTAATTGTGTTAATTGAGATATGTCTGCTTGACCTAAAGCTTGCTGTAAACGTCCTATGTCGCTTGTTGTGCCAGCTAATGTGCCAAAAGCTTGTCCTAGACCACCCGAAAGTCTTCCAGCCTCTTGTGAGGCTTTTAATGCTTGTCCAAAGCCTTGTGATAAAAGTTTTGACAAAGTATCACTTTTAACTTGTTGTAATCCTCTTTCTGTCTCTGCTCTTTGCACGCCCTCTCTTGAACCACCAAACGCTCCTGCTTTTACAGCTTGTGCATCTGCTCCAGCTCTTCTCAAATCTGCTTGTCTGTTAAGTTCACGCATCGCAACATCAATAACTTGATCTTGAAATGGATCTTGAAATCTTTGTATTGAATCTGGTTGTAAAAAGCCTAAACCACTTGTTAAAGCTTGTTGTGCCGCAAGTGATTGATTAGCTGCACCTTGTAAAAACGGCTGATAAGCACCAACCATTTGTTCGCCTAACTCTGCAGCTCTTGATGTAAGAGGATCCATGCCAGCAACTTGAATGCCTGGTAAACCAAGAGGTCGATCTAGTAATCCGGGTGCGGTCTGTGCTTCACCATCAAAAGTACCAAAAGCAGATTGTAACAATCTTTTTTGTAAACCCTCTAAAAAAGGTGGTAATCTTTGTATGTTTTCTACAGTTTGTACAGCCATTATGCCCTCGCCTCTAAATTACTCATCATATCATAGGCTCTTTGTATACCTTTTCTTTGATTTCCGTCACCAAGTCCTTTTACAGCGTCTTTAGTTAAAACAAACTCTCCTGCCATTAACATTGCAGGAACATCATCTTTTGTGCCAGACCCTTCAGAGGGATCAATGCCACCAGTTCTTCTTGGAAAACTCATGGGTCCACCATCTGCGGCATATGTTATACCACCTAGTTGACCTCCAGGACCACCAAACCCAAATGGTCTTCGTTCAAACTCTCTTTGTTGTTCATCATCATCATCTCCAGCGAGTAATTGTGCTATTAAACCAGCTGTAAGACCTTCGCCAACTCTTGTATTTAGCAATCTTGCAAGTAAATTATCTCCACCAACTCCAGCAGATTTGAGTAGCTCTGCACTAAATGTCTTTGGTTTAAACGCTTCTGCAATTCCTTTAGTTGCAGTTTCTGTAGGAACTGTTGATGAGCCTGCATCAATAGTTTGATCACTTCTTGTCATAGCTACTGGTAACTTTTCACCAGTTGGTGTAGAACGAACATTTGTTCCTTCAACTGGTGTTTGTTGATTAGAAAAATTATCAAATGCCATACCGCCAATACCACTTAATAAAGCATTTCTGACTGCATCTTTTGAACTTCCACCCATTAGTTTTGAAGTGACAAATCCTGTCCCAAGCCTAGATAAAAAAGGACTTACCGCTGTTTTTGTCCCAAACAAGTTAGCAATACCACCACCAATTGTTGGACCCGCAACACTACTTATTGCAACTGGTATAATCAAATCTTTTAATAATTTTCCAAGACTCATGGCTTTATATTACCTTACTTTTCATAATACGTCTATGTCTTTACTTTAATTGTGCCATTATCGTTAAACAAAGCACCTACCTCTAAACCTGTATCACTAGTTGGCAAGTCCGTCAAAGTAATCTTAGTGCCTCGAAGTTCACCAGGGTTTTGTAATTGGTTTACTAATTGACTTAAACTTCTAACCATTTCGCTAAAATATTGCGGATCATATTCATTTGGTGGCAGCGAAAAATTTGGTGGTACTAATTGTCTGCTCATCTATCTCCATCCGCTCTCAAATCTACTCTTTGTGTACCTAATCTCCAGTTAACACCTTGAGTTGTGCTTTCTACTCTAAGACCAAATGATCGACCTCGCAACCTTAAATGGTTTAATTCAGTTGTCGATGTTACTGTATTGGTTGACGTTTTAACAAAACCACCATTTGGACTACGTTGTGCTTTTAAAGACAATACTGCTTGTTTGTTATCGTTAGTGATATTTGAATCACTATTTTCAAAACTTATGTCGGGTATCATGCGTCTTAAAAATACAAATTGATCTCCATCTTGTACGTCTATCGGACTAGACTCAATAAATGATGTAAATGCAGTTCCATCGTTATCATTACCTTTTTCGTGATTGTATACAAGGTTAGAGTCTGTTGCCATTGGATATTGATATACGCCTCTGTCTATCCAAGAACTTCGTGCAAGACTTCCAACATACCATATTTTTTGATCATAGTTGTATACAACGTATTTATCATTCTCACCACTGCCACCATTAGCCACTGCATTTGTTTGTGATGGATAAAACCAAAATACTTCACCAAAAGCTGAATTAACACCTGCATACACCTTATCAGACTGTGTTTCATTAAAATCTTGAAATACATGGTCTCTTACAGAACAAGGTATAACTTGAACACGACCATCATAAATATAGAAACGATCATATCCCATCCAAAATACTGCATCACCGACTGCTACTGCTGTATTAAATCCTCGAACTGTAATACTACTTGCAAGCTGATTGATACCAAAAGTAAATGGTGGTCCAATAAATTGCATTGAAAAGACAGAGGTATCAGTTAATACAATCATCTCTCGTCTTGTTTTAACTGCTGTAATAATTTCAGAACCAGAACCTACTCTTAAATCGCCTGCCGTATTTGTTGCAGTTGGTGTCCAAAGAAATGGATTTTCTTGCGAACTAAACCTTATCAACAATCTATCCTGTGCACTTTGTCCTATAGGATTTGCACCAAAGCAAATAACATGACGATCTCTTTCTGACACAATAACTTTTCTTGATATTGTCGGTGCAGCGTCAGATAACTCTATCAAATTTTGTGCTCTTGAGCTAGTGCCTAATGTTTTATCCCAGTAAAAAACAAATCCATCTCTTTGATTAAATATTAAATCTTCACCAAAATTGTCTTGTGACCATAAACGCAGTGATCCACCACCCACGACATCTGAAGAAGCTGAACCCCATCCATCTGCACCCCAAGTGCCTGCACCCCATCCAGAACCAGGTACAACTGTATTAATACCTACATTAAGTTGATATTCTGCATCTGCACTACCAGCACTAGACAAAGTTGCTGCTGCGTTTGCACTTAATGTAATCACGTAACTATTTTCATCTGTAATTGATGTAATACTAAACTCATTGTTAAGTTGTGTGTTAAGACTGGTGTCACCTGTACTGGCATTACTAAATGTTACAAAATCTCCAGCTAAAGCTCCATGTGATGTGTCATTAACAGTTACACTCGTGCTTGATGTAGAAGATGTAAATGTTATTGCCATTATGACTCATCCGTAAAATCAGTTACTGTTATGTTCGTTGGAACAACTGTTGTTTCTATAGTAACTGAGCCTAGTGCACTTACACCTGCTGGAGTTGTTTCTTGTTGAGTTACAGTTCCTAGTTCACCAGTTGATGTTACACCTGTTGATAATGCAGGAGCAAAAGTATCATTAGCTTGTGCATTTATTACAACTGAACCGACTGCACTTGTTCCAGCGTTGCCAGAAGGAGTAGCAGTTACTACCAAACCACCTAAATCAAAAACAGTTACACCACTAACAACTTTTCTTCTTAGTGGTGTTATATCATTGTAACCTTGAGATTCTTCTATATAAAATTTTAATTCAGTTCCTAAACCAAGATATTTGTTGCCTTCCAAATTTGCCCAAGCATGAAGGGATCTTGATGTACCAAGAAAAGTGCTTAAACTATATTTTTCCCAACCACCAAGTTTTTCTGGGTAACCAAAACGAAAACGAATTTTATCACAATCATTCCATCCACCTTTGTTTGAGTAAGATGTTGTTTCTTTATTTATTCCTGGTCTGAACTTTAGAGACGTTATTGGCACAATTAAATCTCATCTGGAAAATCGTTTATTGGTGCATTGTCTCCAGTTGGATTGCCATCACTATCAACTGGTGCGTCAAACAATGCCATGAATTGTGTTAAGTTAGAACAGTTGTTAATAGCTGTTTCTATAGAGGCACATTTTGTTCTAACTGCATCTCTATAAGTTGTAACATCACTAGGTATTTCTGTGCCTTTTTCTGCCTTACGAGTAATCATCCAATCGTGCTTGTTTAATTTATATTGTGCTATCTCTTTTGTTTTTGCTATCCAAATAGATTTTAAACCTAATTCAATCATTTGCTTTCCAGTCAAGGGATCTATTACTGCTTTGCCGTCTGTATCAACTGAATTAACGTCTGAAAGACTTCGTTCATTTAAAGTACCATCTGTTTTTCTACCTTTATAAAACCTATTATCATAAGGCTCTTCTGATGCAGACGGATTTTCCCAAGTAAGTCCAAAAGATTTTAACTCATCATCTGAAAACCTTCTCCAAACACTTGGGAATTTAGTGCCATCAACACCTACCCATCCTTTGCCCTCTTTAATATAAGTCCCATCTGATTTTTTCCAAGGCATAATTTTCTCCTATCTTGCATTACTAAATTTAAATGGCTGTTCTGCAAAAGCCATATAAATGTATGTTGAACTACTTCCATTAACAGCAGAATGACTTGCTCTATGTTTGAATCCATTACTTAAAAAATCTTTATCAACCCCATTATCACTCTCAGCACTAGCTAAATTTGAAAATAAATCTTCATCTATTACATTGAAAGGTGACCTTTTGTTATCGTGAATTAGCCAAGAACCAGTGCTATTTGTTTGTTTGATTAAAACCCAAGCAGGTCTAAAGCCAGTAAAAACAAATGTACCATCTGCATTTCCATTGCCAGTATAAGAGCCAAACTTAGAGTAGCCTTCAATTTCAGCAAACAAATAAGCAACATATGTAGAGCTTGATGTATTTATATCTTCAGCAGTTCCAATACTAACTATAGTGCTTGTGGGCTGTACTACTGAACTATCATTGCCAAATCTCTGTTGATTATTACCAGTTGACCTTGCATTATTAAGATTCAAATAAAGATAGGCTTGGTCATCTGCGTGTGTGTAGAAAAGCCAATTTTCAGCATTGTTTCTTTCTTTTGTAATAATTAACTCTGGTTTTGTGCCTAAACCATGTGCATAACTTCCTACACTTCCAGTACCAGTATATGTAACAATACTAAATCCAGCAGTTGTGTTTGCTTGAATTACAGAATCTATTGTACCTACACCAGTTGAACTTGCATCATTTGTCGTTGTTGTGCCACCATTTGCTTTCCAAAGCCAAGCGACATAATCACTTACATTTAAAAAATTTATTCCCTGTCCAACTGTTGTAAATCCATCTGAATCAAAAGATTGAAGAATATTACTATCTGTTAATTCAGCACTTGTTTGACTTGATTGTAAATATTTTGTTACTCCTCTTGAGCTATCTATTAAAATATGATTATTAGCATAATTTCTATCTTTCGCCCACAACCAATCTGGTTGAAAACCTACACCCGTTTTAGCATCGGCACTTGATCCAGTTCCTGTCCAAAGAAGTGAATTAAAATGATCATCTGCTTGTGAATCACTATCAGGACCTATCGTGACATCAGGTAAATTTGCTGAACAGAGAGCTAAAAATCCACTTGGAGGTGCATAGTAAAAATCACCTTGACCATTATCATCTTGAGCATTATTTGAGCCACTTGTTTTTTCTCCAGTAAAAGAACTATCTTGACCAAAATTTGCTATATTATCTGATGATCTACCACCAGATGAATCATATAAAAATGGAAAATACTCTTCATCTATCGTATAATTCCCAGAGAATTTACTTACATTATTTCTAAAAAATTGAATACTTTTTGCATCTACATCAACTGCAACTCCCATGATATCACCATCACTAAAAGTACCAGTACCACTTTGTGCTGAACCATCTATCCTTGGTGTGCCATTATACATATCAAAACTTTGTCCAGCAGTATAACCTCCTGCATTATTAGTTATATTTTGAATTCCAGCAAAACCATTATTGCCATCTCTTGAAAGCACTTCAAAATAAACTTTGCCATGAACTTTCATAGTTCCAGTTGTAAAACCTCTATTAGTTGACGATGAAACAAATCTTAAATTATTTCTTGAAATAGTTACTTGTCCTCTATTATAATTTGTATTTAATGGGTTTAAAGTACAAAAATTATTTTCTGGACGATCTAACACAACGTCTGTAGAAGCTAATCCACTGGATGTAAAATCATTGCCATTACCACTTGTATCATCTCCTAAAGAACTGCTATCTGCAAAAGTTAATCTAAAACCATTTGTGCCATACGTTAGACCAGATATTGCTTTTGGTATCCATACACCATTTTTTGTTTCGCCAAAGCTAGATGGTGTTAATGCAGTTCCATCAATAAAGTTTACTTCTGCAAGATAACCATCAATGTAACTATAAGAGGTTGCTTCAGCACCAACTTGTTCTGAGTGTCCATTACTAACACGAGTTTCAAAGTTTTGTGATGGATAAGTTGCTGTTGAAAAAGAAGTTACTTGTGACCCATTTACATATAACTTTACTCTATCTGAAGCCGTAGATTGCGTTGTGTCTACCGCTACTACTATATGATACCAATTTGTTAGATCCCGAAATACTTGAGATGTTCTTAAATCTAAGTCAAAAGAACCAGAATAGTTTCCAATTTGTAACTTACCACCATCTGGGTCATCTATATCTCTAAATCTAATCATAAAAAAATTACTGCCATTTAACACAGCACCGAAGATAGAATTAGTTTGATTAAAAGAACTTCTTTTAAACCAAGCACTAAATGTGAAAGTTCTTCTATTACCACTATCACCAGTTCTTGTTAAATAAGGACTATCGCTATAATCATAACGTAAAGATTGATCAATAACATTATTATAAAATCCAGTGCTTACCTCTCCCGCACCACTTGCTTTAATTAAACTCATTAACCATCCTTATGTAAGAGCCGCCGATGCAGATACTAATATTGTATCATTACCACTATCTGCCGTGACATAGTAAGCTAAATGATATGTGCCACTCGCTGATAATGTTGTAAGCACATCTGCATTTATAGCTACAAGAGCGTTTGCAGTGATTGTATGATTACTAGCATTTACAAATTTAATATTTCCAGATTGACCAGCTTTGGCATTACTAAACGTAATTTCTGTATTACCACTAGTAGTGCAAGTAAAGTCATTACCTACTGCTAAATCAAAACTGCCATCATTTTCAGCTGTTACTGTTACGCCAACTGACCTGCCAGTCACTTCAACATCATTACTAACTGTAACTTTAGTTGAAGCAGTCAAATCTATCGTTGGTGCAGTTATTTCTACCTCTGTATCTGCATCTACATCTAATTGTCCATCAGTGCTAGAGCTCACGGACAAAGCACTATCTCTAAACGTCATTTTAATAGCATCATTTAAAAGTAATGCACTATCTGCGACATGAGTTAGATTTACATCACTATCTGCACCAAAGTTTAAAACTGCACCATCAGATGCCAAACTTAAATCATCACCAACTTGTAAGTCAGTTGAGACATCAACTCTCGTACTAGCGTTTAAGTCTATTATAGCCTCTCCATCAACTCTTAATGTACCATCACTTGATTGTTGTATAAAACTCGCAGCGTCACCAAATGTTAGTTTGTTTGTACTATTTAAAGTAAGTCCAGTTCCATCAGTGTGTGTAAGTGTTGTATCTGTATCAGCACCAAAACCTAAAACTGCACTATCTGATTTTAAAGTAATATCATCACTTACGATTAGATCATCATCTACTGTTAAATCTACGGCAGCTAAATGTGCAAAAGCATCAACCACTGCTGCACCAGAACCTGCTCCATCTAAGTAAACAACCTTTGCAGTGCCTGGTGCTATTGTAACATTAGCTCCAGAACCTTGTGATATAATTATATTTTGTGAACCACTTGTTCCGTTTTCAATAATATGCACTCTGTTTAAAGTGTTTGGTGCTATTGTAATAGTACAGGCAGAATCTAATGTTCCCGTGTATTTGATAAACATGGCTCTACCAGGATCAGTAGAGGCATCTGCTACTGTAGTTGTATGAGTATCTGCGTTTGTTGTTATACCTTCTGTGCCAAAACCTAATGCTTCACCTATGAGTTCTAAATTGGTATTTGTTTTTGTGCCCCAATTACCCGACTGTTCACCAGTCGCCATTTCCTCAAGTCTTAAATTATTTACAAATGTACTAGCCATATTACTTTCCTTTTGTTATGCCGCTTCATAATTAGCGTTCTGTGACGGAACTACCTCAGTATAACTCACAGAAACCTCGTTGGCAATAATTCCATATAAATTTAAAATTCCTAATGTTCCAGTGCCTGCAACTCCAGTTATCACGATATTAGATACGGCAGAACTTGTGGCCGTTCCTAATGAACTTGTAGCACCAGAACCTGTAACAGAAACAATGACTGGTATTACTCCTATTGCTGTTCCTAAAGCACTTGTTCCTGCTGAACCTGTTGCTGCAGTAAGAGCTGATCCAGTTACAACAGTTCCAGTGGCACTCTCTGTGTTCAGTTGTGCTCCCATCAGAGCGTGATTATAACATTGATAAAATAATGTAGGAGCACCAATAGGCACTACAATTTCAACATATCTCGTTGTGCCTGCGTTAAAAGTGCTAGTGTCTACATACTGTGATTGTGAGACAGTAGAACCATCTATGTTATAAGTAACACCTGAGCTATAAGCAGTGGTTTTACTTGCATCCTCATAAATATTTATAGGGTGTCCATTATTACTACTATCTGATTGATCAAACCTATAAGTTCTACCCTCTATTAAGTCTAAAACTACATCAGCAGTAGCTGTGCTACCACCAATGGCATACTTGTTTGTTGAACCTTGATTGTAGTAAGGATGATTAGAAGGATTGCCACTTACAACAGTTACAATAAAAGAAACTAATGTTGAGTCTGTATCAAGACCACCCGTTCCAACTACGCCAGTCACAGATAGGTTAGCATCTCCACTAACTGCCTCATCACCTATATTGACAGTTCCTGTAACTGCATCTTCAACTACTTTAGCACCACCAGCAGCTAATACGTCACCTATGCTACCTGTTGCAGAAACTCCAGTTGGCGAGGTTGTTATTGAAGGCAAGGCTGTTACAGTTCCAACTGCACCAGTTCCTGATGAACCTGTTACAACAATTAAATTATCACCAATCGTGCTTTCGTTACCTAATGCCGATGTTCCAGCTACACCAGAAACTGCAAAACTTGCACTACCAGAAACAGACTCATTACCCGTAGCACCCGTTCCAGCTACGTTTGTAACATTTATTATAGTTTGAGGTGCTGCTGATACACTATTTAATGCAGTTGTTCCTTGAACACCTGTTACGCCAAAAATACCTTGAGGTCTTGTGACCTCATCACCAAGTTGTCCAGATGCTTGATTGCCTGTGACAGCAACCAAAGATGTGCCAGTTTGTGTTGAGTTTGTTTGAGTGGCAATAAATTCATTTTTATACATTCGTAGATCACTACGAATTGTTCCAGTAAAAGCATCACCAGATTGAAATTGAGTAGAACCATCATCTGAATCACCACCAGCAGGAGTGCCACTTGCGACACCGAAAGCACCAGCAGCACCTCCCGCCCAAGTTACACTACTTCCGTTAGATGTTTGTCCTTCAGCGACAAGTTGTCCATCTATGTAAATTTCAGTTATACCAATGTTTTGATCTATTGCCCAAACAAGTGTGTGGGTATTTCCATCAAAAAATTGTGGTAAAGTTGAGACTGCTACTTGAGCAATAGAAATACTATTACTCGTAGTGTTGTTACCTGATGTTCCAGATCCAGCTCTTAATCTTAAAAAATAAGCTCCACTTTGTTCTGATATACCGAACCAAGCTCCACTTCCTGTGCCTCCCGTTTCCCAAATACAAGAGGCTTTGGTAAAAGAAGATGGCAGATCCATTTCTGCCGCAAGAACAATATCTTGATTTCTTTCAGTGTTTGTAATGTCTTGAAGGTTTGAGCCATTACTTATTGTTTGCCCGTCTTGGACAAAACCATCTACAGTCAAGCCAAATTCTTGACTGAAAGATGTAGCCATGAGGCTATCTCTGAAGTCAATAACCGCACTAGCTCCAGCAGCGACTGTCTCACTGCCTAGTGCCGTAGTACCAGAAACACCAGTAACTTCAACGGCTAGAGGAGCATTCCATGCTCCTTCACCCCATGTGCCTCGACCCCAACCAGTAATGTTCGCCATTGGTTAGCCTTTTGTTAGGCTATTCTAATAATAGCGTTTGATGCGTCTGCTGTTGGAAATTGAATTGTAAAAGTGCCTGCTGTTGATGTTTTATTGGATGTAAAATCTAAAACAGCAACTGCTTTATTACTATCAGAACTATTGTAAATTAAAGCACCCATTGCAGTAATTGTTGCAGTAGTAAAACTTAAATCAGCAAAATCTGTAAGTGCAGTTGTTCCAGAAGTAGATGGATCTACTCTTGTTAAAGTTCCACCACCAGTTGAATAGGTGCCACTTGAAGCAACTTCACCTGTTGTAACAAGTGCAGTTGTTGATGCTCCTAATGTTGCAGTTGTTGATGATTTTCCGCCACTTCCCTCAGCGAAAAGTGCTAACTTAAAAGTGTCTCCACCAGAGTTTTTAAAATTGTGTACACCTTCTAGTAACTCTTTTTTGAAGGAAGTACACATTGCTTGTGCTATAGCCATATTAGAGTCTCCTTATATATTCAGCCATTTGCTTGTGACCACTTGATCGCAAGGCTTGCATAATTGTAGCACGCTCTTCCTTTCTTGCCAAGAGAAGATAATGATGGATTATTCCTTTAAGTTGTTCCTTGAATAATTTAGCTTGCTCTTTTAAATGTGATGGTGCATCTTCTGATACACTTGCAATTTTTTCTACGGCTAAATCTGCTATCTGTTCATTGTTTAGACCGCCTTTTTCTGACGTTTTTACAACCACACTTCCTAATTGTGATACATTGACGTTAAACATCTTTTTTCTCCTCGTAAGTTACACCAGGTATGTCTTCTCTCCCAATCAGATTAGGTGTGGAATCTAATGGTTCTGGTGGTTCTAATTTTGATCTTCTTGTAATTACTAGATTGCCTTCAGAGACAGTTGAAATAAAAGGATTGTCTAATCTATGATAACCATAAAGTTTTTGATCTTTTGGCACATTAGTATCTAATAATGAAGAATTATGAGCAACATTAATTTTAATTCCTTTTGTTGTTGCTAATGCCAGCCAAAATTCACAACATCCTCTACCAGCTTCTGCAAAAGCAATATGCTTATGAGTAAAATCTATACCAAACAAATGTAATTCTTTTACTTTTTCTGCTATTGCATAAGCTATTGCATAAGCAACAGTATTATTCAAATAAGCGTAGCCAGTTTTTTTTAGAACCTCTTGTAGTGGAAACTCAACAACATCTGGACATCTTTTGTCTAAAGTGCAACTAAAAATTGGAACACCTAATTTTACTTTAAGTCTATCTGCCATAATATTTGTCTGTTTACCAGCGTTTGGTGTATCAAGAAACCTTGACGGAGGATCCATCATAAAACACTTATCGTGATAAATAACTCCAGAGATAGAGTTGATTGCCCATACCTCATCAAACTTTTCACTTCTTATTTTTGCCATTATATATTCGGAACAGCTATTGCCTAGACCGACAATAGCAATACTTTTATTTTTCATTTTGCTACCTTCTATTGATTGGAAACTCTTACTAATCCCTCCCTATAAGCATCTGTATTTTCTTTGGCCTCAGCATATATTTTTAATCTGCTTATAGCCTCAGTAAAACGAGCTGTATAAAGTTGTAATAAATCGTTTTCACCTTTCATAAATGTGTATGCTTCTATAAGTGTTGCATATAATAAAGCATCTGGTGCATTTGTGCTAATCCATGTTGATCCAGAATCATCTGTCGTTAAAGACGCTGGTCTATAATAATAATGCACCTCAACAGTAAAATTACTATTAGGAGTTGGTGCAACAATAAAATTGTTAACATCAAAAGAAGCATAGAACCTTGGCGTTCCTGTGCTACTTGGATTAGGGTGAAATTCTTGTAAATAGTTAACATCTTTTTGTAACAAAAAAACATTTTCACTACTTGAATTAACAAATGATAAAGAAAAGTTGGCTAACCAATCTGATGGTTTTTGTAAAAATTTATTACCACTTGTCATAACACCAGTTGCATTTTTTCTGAAATACTCTAAATCAACAACCTTAAATATTCTTTCTTCTGCGTTTTTGATAAAAAATGGTATCTCTGCAACAAATGTACTTTCATCATTTTGTGTCCATTCTTGAACTGATGCTGTTAATGTTGTTAAAGTAAAACTCATGTTATGCTCACTGTTACTGTTCCAACTGATGTTGTTGCACTAAAACTTGTTAGTAAACTTCCTAAATTACCTAATCCAGTATTAGTATATACTGTAAATTTTTTATTGTCATCTTTCGTGTCGGGTCTAGCATCTTTAATAGCTTCAGCATCTGGAGTTGATCTTACAGGCTCAAGTTGAGGATGTTTTTCTTCATACTCATCTTTTCCAACGATAGAACCATTCCATTCTTTTCTTGTATCTTTTAGGCGGTATCTAAATCCAGACCTATCTGATATTCTATAAGCATATTTACCACTGGCGAAGGGCATTATCCAACCTTATAATAATCAAGTTTAGGTGTTACATTAAATGCCGACCTATCTCTATCTTCAGCCATGGCTCTTTCGAACTCTTCTTCGTAGACTGTTTTAAGCAATTGTATTCTATCTGGTGCTCTTTTCATAGCTATATAGTAAGCTAATCCTGCTGTTAGACAAGGTATAAATCTAAAGGGTATCTCTAGTGTATTCACTTGCGTATCAGCGTCTTGCATCCTTGTTAAAGCGTCATAAACAATAACATCTGTGCTGTTTTCTGGTGTAGGATATAATTTAAGATTAGGTGTAATTTGCCTATCCAAAAAATATTGTGTTGGTCTACTTGTAGATGTTTTGTTAGGAAGATTAATGAACGTGTCTCTACTAATTCTAGTCATGCTAAAGTCTGTGCCACTTCTTCTTACAACCACAGATAATATATCTATAATATCTGTATCTAAACTGTACTCTGAATCATTGGCTGTTAACGCTTGAGTTCTTTGCTCAATAGTCCATTGATTAAGGCCACGATTTGCCCACTCCGCAAGCATAATATTTAAAGAACGCCTCGCAGTTTGCAAATCATAACCAGTTTTAGCTTCTAAGCCACATCTCTCAAAAGCTTCTTCAATATACTCAGCTACATCTAAGTTAAAGTCAGTAGAGCTTGAGGTGGTCATTAGGCTTTACCACCTTTTTTCATCTTCTTCATAGCCATACCACCACCACGCATTTTCTTTGGTTTCATAGCCATGCCACCGCCTCTCATTTTTTTGACTTTGCCACCTTCCATCATTTTTTTTGCAGCATTTTTTAATTGATCGCCCATAGCCATCATTTTTCTAGGACTCATTGCCATACTTCACTCCTTTTAAGATTGTTATAGTATTGTTGTCTTTGCTCATAAATATCTTCAACATTGTACTCATTATAATATTTATCATAATAACCAAGTTTCTTCAATTTATTTGCACTCTCTTGTAGCTTTGTTAATCGTTGTACGAATATCAAAGCATATTCTTCCTTTACGAGATTTGTAAACGTGCCATCATCTATTAGCTCATTTACATCATCGTCAGGGTGGAATCCCATTATCCAAATGTCTTTTTGTTTATAGTCGCCTTTATGAATTTTTTCATTTACATCACTCAAATGTTTGTGAAATTTTTCATTATTTTCAAAGCACATATCAACAATAATTATTAAGTCTTTATTGTCTTTAAAGCAATCTATCAAAGTATCTAAACAATAATATGAACTGGTATTTTTAAATGCAAAACTTACTCTTTTATCCTTCCATGCTGTCTTAGCAAAAGGACAAGATGGAAGATTGTTATAATTTTTGTTAGGCTTTTCTAACGCAAATCTTGACCATTCACGAATTTCTTCGCAAATTTGATCTTCAAGATTTTTGTACTCATCCATTACTTTTTCTTTCTACGCCTAGCGGCTGCCACTCTTCTTGGCTTACCTGCTGGTTGCCCTAATCTTTTCTTTTGTGCAATACGTTTTCTTTTTTCTGAGGCAGACATTTCCGAAACAGTTTTCGGAGTTTTCTTGCTAATCCTTTTACTCGGACGACAATAAGGCGTACCACGTTTCTCACCTTTTTGACGGCCACATTTTTTACCTGTCCTAACATCTTTCCAGTCCTCCTTAAACCATCGTTTGAGAGCTAAACCAGCTTTTGTTTTTCTTACAGCCATTATCTAAACTTCGTTACTTTTCTTCTATTGCTCATAACTGCACCACAACCCCTTGCAATATTAGGATTTTTAGATGGTCGTTTGACTTTTCCCTTTGACACATTTCCGCCATTTTTCATCTCAACTACACCACCCATAGCTTTTTTCTTAGCCTTTTTACCACCTTTGCCATAGTTTGCTGCACCTACCTTTCGGCATTTTGCAATGGCTCCTGAAGCATAAGCTGATGGAAAAACTCTGTATCTAGCTTTTACTTTATAATAACAAGCGTCTTTAGGCATAATTTATCTCCTTTTTAACTTCCAGCAATTGCACATCCATTCTTTTTTTTTGCATCTTAAACATACTTTTACTGGCTCACCTCTTACTACTTCGCCTTTTTTTAGCGGCACAATGTGCTTTTTGAGAAAATCCTTTAGGTCGTTTACAATTGATCTTCCTCTTCCTACTGGCACTCCACTTCCTTTTCTGAGGTGGCTTTGACACTTGTCGTGCCATTTGCGACCTCCCCATAACCATTAAAAAAACTTCTCAAGTACCGCTACCCCAATGATAACTCCATAGATACCCCATAGTCTAGTATCAAGTTTATTTAACTTATTGTTTATCCCATCAAATCTAGCGTTACATACAGATTCATGTTTTTCTAACATTTTTAATAATTCTTTACTGGTCATCTAACACTTCCATCTTCTTCTTGCTTGTCTCAATCTACTATTTGGATTTTTGGCTGCCTTTGGAAACTTTTTCATTTGTCCTGCTGATCTTGCACAAAATGACTTTCTTCTTTTAGCTGCCTTGCTACCCTTTTTAACTTTACCAGTTACAGCAGTTTTAAGTTTGCTGCCTGGATTTTCTCTACGATAACGAGCAACACCCGCCTTAGTCATTCCCGCTCCACTCTTGGTGGAACGGAAATACTTTTTAGTTCTTGGAGGTTGCTTGTCAGGCTTCCTAGCCATTAGTCATAGCTCTTTCTAACTTGCATTATGATTGTATAACTATCGGCTGATGAGTGTCCCACTGTGGTAAACATTATATCACCAGTAACACCTGAACTTGCTGGATTTGTTAATCCACCAAAACTTGTGTAATCGTGATGTCCGCTTTGATTTTCACCTAACTCAATACAGAAGTCATCTGTTGAAGCATCAAATAACACTTTAACCTTCATGCCATTACACTGCCACCAAATTTTTTCAATGGTAGCTCTGCTACAAGCCTCTCCTCTAACATTTGTTGCTAGAGCTGAAACATCAACTTTTTTTACTGCACTTTCACCTGTTCCATCAGAGATGTTGGTAAACTTAAAGACAGCAGTTTGATGCCCGTCAACTAAAGTTTGCGAAGTAACTGCGTCTGCCATTTAAACCTCCCTATTATTGATCAGCGAAAGCAGGTGCTGTCGTTGATGTCACGCTTCCAAAAATTTGATAATTAGTTGTATCTTTTCCAACTATTGTTACATCAAATGCTTGTGGAACATTTATTTGAAAACTACTTTCTGAGTTGCCATCTGGAAATACAGCACTTATTGCATTACCATCTTGGTCGTGAAAAGTTATGTTGCCAATATAAAAATTTGTATTGCCAGGTGTTACGATAATAGCATCTGTTCCGTCAGCTGCTCCTCCAGCATATACAAATCTGAATACTGACCCAGCTATAGGTGCTGGTAATGTGTATGTATTATCCTGTGATCCGTCTGGTACAAGTAAAATTCTACCACTATGAGTTGCATTTGTTAAAGTTACATCTCCATCAGATAAACTAACTGGTGCTCCACCTAAAGTTGTTACCTCTGTAATTGCTCCAGTAGTTGCGTTTTTACTGATGGTCTTGATTGTGCTTTCAGACCTAATAGGGCCCGAGAATGTTGTATTAGCCATGTAAATCTCCTTGTCTTGGCTATTGTCGAAGTTAATTCTTCGTCAAGGTAATTTAAGTATACACAAAAAAAAGGGGTCTGCATAGACCCCTTAAAAAATATGTAAGTATTTTTATGCGGCTCCAGGTGAACCAAAGACAGCACGAGGATCAGAAAAACCAAAGGCATAACGCTCTCTAGCTTTATATCTCATGTTGCCTGTATCAAAGTCAGCTTCCATGCTTGTACTTAATGGAATTCTTTCAAAGTATTTAAATCCATTAGGTGCATCTGTCTTAATGAAAAACGCATCTGTGTCTGTTAAGAAGTGGTTAATAGTATAACCCTCTGGTAACATACCCATGTTTTTGATTGCGTTTACATCGTTGTCAGAAGTGCCAACTCTTAAAGTTGACTCAAGCAGTCTGTCTGCAACAAACTGTAATGCAGGTGGAATAATAAGCTTAGTTCCTCTCAACGCAACAATCATGTTTCTCTCATCAACAAAGTTTGAAATGTCAATAAGAGCATTTTCTAATGATGTTTCGTTAAGGTCTGCAGCAGTTGATGGCTCATTTCTAAATGTACCACCACCACCTAATGGGTGGTCTGTTGCACAAAGCTCTTTACCATCACCACCTGTAAAGCTTGAATTAAACGCATTGTTTAATGTAGCAGCAGCTTTGACTTGCTTTGTGTGTGCCATTGATCTTGCTAACGCTCTTGTGTATCTAGCTCCAAGTTGGTCATACAAGTTGTCCTCCATTGCCTCTTCTGTCAATGCAAAAGCTAATGCAATGGTTTCCATTGTGTATCTTGAAGTGTACACTTCGTTTGCAGTATCAAAAGTTACGCCAGCACCTTCTGATTTTGTTGCAGCATTTCCAAAACCACTTAACATTACTTCTTCTTCAAAAGCTCTGTCAGAATTTTCTGTCTCATAGATTTCTAAATGCTCTTGATCATAACGATCATATTCCATGCCGAATAAAGCGTTAAGACCAGGTTCTAACTCTTTGACGAGTTGTGCTCTTGATATAGCCATAATCTAATCTCCCTTACGCTAATCCTGCACCCTTAACACCAAAGATGTGATTTTGAATCACAACTAAGACGTTAGTGGCATCTGACCCAACATCACTGTTCTCAGGATCTTGTGATATGTCTATCGCTTTGATCGGAAGATTAGTGTTTGTTGCACCTGTTGTTACATCCAACTCTGCACCAGAAATACCAGTTACAGTAGAACCTGAACTTGTATATACGATGTCAAAGTTACCAAATAAATCCGCAACTGGAAATGCGGCATCAGCTTGAACTTCGTAGACAACATTTGGATCGTCTATAACAAAAGCTTCAATATCTGACGCATTCGTGCTTGCAGGATAAAAGTTGGAAAAGGTTTCTTTTCCAGTTGTAGGGTCTGTAAACCTACAACCATTGAATACTCCAACTATTGGGACTGTACCACCATCAGCGTGTACTTCTATACCGCCTCCAGTAACTTGAGCGACCATGTCGCCTTGAAAGATAGCAGTTCCGTAATTGGCAGCAATTCTATATCGGCTTTGACCACCAGTGTAGGGTGCTCCCCCTATCATCTTAACTGGTCTCATGCCAAAAGCAGCATCTTGATTTGCCATTTTTAACTCCTAAGTAAGAATTTTATTAACTTTGCCTCTTGCCACCGAAGGCGACTTGAGACTTCCTATCTTTAGATATTGGCATTGCAGGATTTGATTCTTTCATCAAATCTCTATCAACCGCCTCCATCTGTGTGTTGGTTTTATCCATAAAGTATTTGTTTCTTTCTTCAACAATTTCTTCTGGTATCCGTGCTAATAAAAGTCCTCCTTGACCAATTACTCCAGCATTTTTGCCTTCATCAATCACAGGAAAATCTGCATCTGGATAGTCCTCTGCACGCACTAATTCGTATCCTTCTCTTTGTCGTTTATGAATATTTGCTTTGTCGTCATAATCCATAACACGTTCTCTAATCCACCTATGTTTATAACCCACAGGTGCTGGTGGAGCATCTAAAACTGATGGTGGTCTCCAAGCTTGTTTTCTTTCCTGTTTTTCACGAGTTGCAGACTCTCGGTTAGCTCTATCTACCATCTTAGGCTCCTTTCCTGGAATCAATTTTAGCTACCTCTTTAGCATATTGCTCTAAAGGTATTCTCATTTTTTTAGCAAACGCAACTTGTCCAGGGGTTAGTTCTATTTGCTTTTTCCGCCCACTATTAGAAACGGCTTTGCCGTTAACAGGTGCAACAGTTTGGGCGACTTTTCTGTCACTCTGAAACTTGTGTGGAAACTCTTTTCTCATACGCTTATCAATTTCCATATAATACTCATCTGTAGATGGGTCTATCCCATCTTCAGCAACAACTTGTTCATGTATGGCTTGAGCACCTCTTGTCATGACCATGTCTTTGCCAAACCATGAATTTTTATCTAGCCAACCTTGTAACTTAGGATCTAACTCTTGTTTTTGCGGGGTCTGCCTTTTTGGGGTTTCAGGTTGTCCCTCATCTTTTTTAGTTCCTTCAGTTTCGGTTCTAAGTTTTTGTATTCTGAGTCTTTCGTTCTCAATAGCGAGTTTAGCCATGAGGTCACTTGCCTCAGACATTTTTTCAGCATCTCCAGCATCAAAAGCCTCCTTATATAACTTTTTTGCACTTGCGGTTTGTGCTTCAATTCTATTACCAAATTCAGAAGTATAACCAGTATTTAACTGTGCAAGTTGTTTTTGCAACTCTTCATTTTGTTTTTTCTGCTCTTCAGCGTATTTAAAAGCAGCGTCTGCCTCTTCTAACGCTTGTTTTCTTTTTGCTGTGAGTTGATTAATACGTTTTTGAACATTTTCAGAATAATTTTCTAATTCCTCCTCTGGTTGTTCAGAACGAACATCTGTTCGCTCTTCTTCTTTTGCTTCAACTTTTGGAGTCTCTTCTTTTTTTTCTTCTGACTCGTCAATATCTACAATTACATTTTCTTGAGGAGCTTCTTGCTCTACTACTTTTTCTTGTGCTTCATTCATCATTACCTCCACTATACATAAGAAATATCTGTTGGATCAAGTATTTTCGCTATAATATTATCATCATTTATGAGCCTTAACTCAAGACCCTCCACTTTAAACCTATTTCCAGCATATCTTCCCATAAGCACCCATTCTTTCTCAGAACAGTACGCTCCAGTTGGGAATTTATCTGCGTCTTTATAAGCGTCAGGACCCATTTTTACGACATAAGCGACTACTGTTGCAAATGATTCTCTATCCCTAGTTGCATCCGGTATGTATACACCACCTTTTGTCCTCTCTTTTGGATAATAAGGTATTACTAAAATTCTGTAACCAGTTGGTTGTGGCAGTCTTTCAATAACAGAAGCATCTATTTTTGATGGATCGTCTTCGTTTTTGTTGGGTTCTTTATCTTGACCAAATCCTTTTCCTATGGCTGGTGGAACTGGATTAATTTGTTTTTTTGCCAGTAGTCTATCTGGCACATAGAGTTTTTTACTCATCGTCTATTCCTTTCATCGAGGTTCTGATTTCTTCTTCGCACCAAGTCAGTCCTCGTATTTGACCCACTGCAAACCGATAGTCCTCCATAGAAGCTATCGAGCCATCTGCCAAAGATTGTGATAATTCATCTCTTCTTTGACGTATGTTCTTTAATAAATGTTCTGCTACCTTCACGCCATCCATTATTCTTCCTTATCTTTTATTTCAACAACTGTCAAACACATAGGGCATCTGTAAACATCTTTAAGCTCTATTTGTTTTAATGCTACTTTACATCTTTCACATAATTTTGTAGTCAATTTATTACTCGTGTGTATTCTTAAATGTCTAAATAAATCTTGTGTTATTTTTTCATGTTCTCTCTGGCTACGCCTTTTGACTTCTCGAATGACCGCATCCCCCCAAGTCCTAGTAATGAAAGGGTCAAGGTCATAAGTTCACCCGTGGCTAAACTCGGCAAAGTTACATCTGGCATCCATATCGCTGTTGCCCATTCAGCAATGGGCATAATAAAAAATTGAGTTAATAACCCTAGAGCACAGATCCACATTATGGCTGGGCGAGCTCCTGCAACAAATATTGAGGGGTGTTTTGCCTGCTCAGCATTTGCTGCGATTTGACCTTTTGCCAAATCATGAGCATGACGGGTGGCAAGTGTGGCTAAGTCATGTGCCAATTTGTTCTTTTGGTCTTTATCCTCTATAAATTTTCCGACCAGTTTACTTACTGGACCTATTAGTGCTGTTAACATTGCTACCTCCTAATACACTTTAGTTCTTTTTTCATCTACATATGCCACGAGTTTACACATACATTTATAACTTTCAACCTTTTCTGGAATTTGTACAGATTGTTCAGTTAACTTTTCGGCATAGTAAAGACAATCATTTACATCTTTAAAATAAATTTTTGAATCTATATTCATATTTAAAAAACAAGTTAAAAGAAAAGCACTCATGTTTTTCTTGCTTTTTTCAAAGCTTCTTTTGCTCTTTTTGCTATACTCACGACTTCATTTTTTTTCATC